>ENA-OXVN01000117-OXVN01000117.1-human-gut-metagenome-genome-assembly--contig:-NODE-117-length-17102-cov-16.9628_pt1 | contig 17102 bp, 12 predicted proteins | sample MGYA00249251_ERZ652698 | MGnify/ENA primary metagenome ERZ652698 (study PRJEB26925, sample SAMN05826886) | human gut metagenome | biome: ENVO:2100002; feature: ENVO:00000062; material: ENVO:00002003...
TCAGGAATTCCGCGCCGTCCACGGTCAGGGCGATGCCCTGCGAGGAGCGGGTGAAAATCTCGATGCCCAGCTCGTTCTCCAGTTCCTTGACCGACGAGCTCAGGGCCGGCTGGGAGACGTACAGAGCGTGGGATGCCTCGTTCATCGAGCCGCATTCGACGATTTTGACGATGTATTTCAGCTGCAGCAGTGTCATAAGGTCTATTTATAGCCTGAGGGATAGTCGGGAGAAGGGTTTATAGCCGTACTCCGAGCTGGGCGAGGGATTCGCGTGCCTGCAGCGCGTTTTCGAAGAGAAGTCCGTGGATGCCGACTTCGTTGGCTCCGACGATGTTCTTGGCGGTGTCATCGAAGAACACGCAGTTGCCGGCGGTCAAGCCAAAGTGGTTCAAAGCCAGCTCGTAGATGTCGGCGTTGGGCTTGTGCATTTTCTCCACGCCGGAGACCACCGTGCCCTGCAGCAGTTCCTCGAGACGCGGAAATTTTTCGAATGCCAGATGGAACGTCTCGTGAGACCAGTTGGTCAGCCCCCACACGCCGTAGCCATGGGCCTTGAGATCTTCGAGCAACTCGACCATGCCCGGCAGCGTGCGGGGCAGCGCGTCATCATAGTGCGCGATGTAATATTCAAAGATCGCGGCAAGCTCATCGCCTTGTTCACGACGGACGTCGGGCAGGATATCGGCCAGATCCTCGCCGGCATCCATGCGATCCTCGTAATGGAAAAAGCCACATGGATCATCGTTGGCACAAATACGGTTCACCACGTCGTCGGGAAACTTACCTTCGAGGCATGCGCGGGTATTCCAGTCCAGCAGCACGCCGCAGAAGTCGAAAATCACATCGGTGATGGGGGAGTTGGCCATGATGCTCCTTGGTTTGTGGGCTATCTTCAGTGGTTCTTGTAATTAGTGTACGGGTTGATTGCCCGAATTGGGGTAATTCTTGGCTCAACCTTTGCCAGGCTTTTCTCTCCCTCCGTCTCGGCTTCGCCGATCCACCTCCCTCATCAGAGGGAGGTCATATTATTCGGCGAGGCCAAGAACTACGCAATTACGTCGGCGATGGCTTCGGGAATCGCGCGAATCACGTCACTGGCTACAATCGGGTGTCCGAGCGTCATGAAGCGCTGATGATGTTCCTGGCCCACCAGTTCCGGTTCCTGCCAGCCCTGCTGCTCGGATTCCGAAGCGATTGCGGCGGCCATGCCATGCAGATAGGCCGCGGAGGCGACGGTCTCCGCTGTGGTAATCAACGCATCCTGCTGGGCGAGCAAGGCACCGGTAAGACCTGCCAGCACATCACCGGCACCAGCGGCGGCCAGCCATGCCGGCGCGCTGCCAGAAACATAGACATGATCCTCGTCCACCACAATGGTCACCGCGCCCTTCAGCAGCACGGTCGCACCGGTCAGCTCATGCGCACGCAGAGCACAAGCCAACAGATGAATCTGCACATCGTCAACGGTGTAAGGTTCACGCGGCTCAGCATGTTCGGCCGCATCCTGCCGCACTTCCAGCCGATTCAGCAACTTGGCCATCTCGCCGGCGTGAGGTGTAATCACTACCTGCCCTGGCACACGTTCGGGCAACAAGTCAAGTGCGCCGGCATCCACCACGATTGGTGGCATGTCATCAGCATTGCCGGCATCGTCTTCAGCAGACGCATCATAATGCTTGAGCAAGGCCGCTATGGTTTCGCGTTGCATATCCGTGCCGGCACCATCGGCATCGGCATCCGGTACACCGGAGCCGACGACCCAGGACTGTACATGTCCCTTGCCGATCACGGCTTCCGGCAGCGCGGCAAGCACCATATTCTGGGTACGTTCCGGTCCGAGATAGCGGACCATGCCGCTATTCGCGCGTGCGGCCGCACGGGACGTCAGCACCGCGGCACCCGGATAGGACTGCGAACCAGTGACCAATCCGACCACGCCGCGTGAATACTTGCCATCCTCAAAACGAGGAAGACGAATCGAGTCGGCGGCAAAGGTGTTGTTCACGACTTCGACCGCAGGTTCACGCTCGTCAATATCGAATCCAAAATCGACCAACTCGATTCGGCCACACGAGAACGTTGCGGGAGGCAGCACGGCGCACGGTTTCATCGCACCAAACGTCGCCGTGACCGTAGCCGGAATGTACGGGCCGGGCAACGAACCGTCGTTGACCCCGATGCCGGACGGCGTATCCACCGCGAGCACCAGCGGAAAGTCACCGGACGATTCGCGGTTGGGAAGAGCCGGCTCATCAGGGACCTCACCGTCAAGACCTAAGGCGGAAGCCAACGCTGCGGGGATTCCACGCAATGCGCCTTCGATGCCGATGCCGGTCATCGCATCGATAATGAGATGCGACTGCTGAGCCACAGACACCGCGGTTTGCAGGCGTTCACCCGCCTCACCAGCGGAGAAGCCGGACGAGCAGCCGGGAATTTCGGCGGCCGGGTCAAGTACCAAGACTTTGCCGCCAGCGCGAACGAATGCGGCGAATCCGGCCTCATGCAACGACTTGCCCACGGCTATTGCAGTAACCTTGGCACCCTCCTGCGCCAGAGCGGCGGCGGCGAACAGCCCATCGCCGCCATTGTCGCCGGCCCCGGCAAGCAGCACGATGGAAGTATCCTCGAGCGCCAGATCCTCGTCATCCAGCATGCCGGCGGCAATATGGGCTGTGGCCTGTGCGGCCATGCGCATCAGCGGCACGCCCTTATCCAGCAGCGGACGTTCCATATCCCGCACCGTGCCGGAGTCATAGGCACTATGCAATAACAGTTCACGGCGATCGACGTCATCGGCGTATTCCATGGCAGACCCCTTTGCGGTGCTTACGAACGAACACCATTGATTTTAGCCCGTTTGCCGAGTCACGCCGATAGCAAACATGAACATTCATGCTGTCGTCCACCTTCTTCATGGCTTCCGTTACTATGGTCTGTTGGTTTAACAGGACTCTATACGGAAAGCAGCAGGTGAAGCATGGCGATCGAGGCACAGGGTCTGGAGATTCAGATCGGCGCGCGCACCCTGCTCCATCCCACCAATTTCCATGTGGCCAAGGGAGACAAGATTGGTCTGGTGGGCCGCAACGGTGCCGGCAAGACCACGCTGACCCGTGTGATCACCGGCGACATGCTGCCGACCGCCGGCAAAGTACGTGTTTCCGGCAAGCTTGGCTACCTGCCTCAGGACACGCACGCTTCCGATCCCACGCAAACTGCGCTCGACCGCATGATGAGCGCGCGTGACATCGCCACCATCATCAACCGTATCCGCAAGGCCGAGAAGGAAATGACCGACCCGGATCCGGACGTGATGACCAAGGCCATGAACCGTTACGACAAGGCCATGCAGGACTTCGACAAGGCTGGCGGCTATGCGGCACAGTCCGAGGCGATTTCCATGGCGACTTCGCTTGGCTTACCGCAGGAGGTCATGGAACAGCAACTTGGCACCCTGTCCGGCGGTCAGCGCCGTCGTATCGAACTGGCGCGAATCCTGTTCTCCGACGCTGATACGTTGATTCTCGACGAGCCCACCAACCATTTGGACGCGGACTCCATCGAATGGCTGCGCGGCTACCTGAAGAAGTACGAGGGCGGCTTCCTGGTCATCTCCCACTCCACGGAATTGCTGGATGAAGTGGTGAACAAGGTGTGGCAACTGGACGCGCAACTCGGCCAGATCGACATGTATTCACTGAGCTGGAAGGCCTATCTGCACCAGCGCGTGGTTGATGAGGAGCGTCGACGCCGTGAGCGTGAAGTGGCGGAGAAGAAGGCCGAACGCTTGATGAAGCAAGGCATTCGTCTGCATGCCAAGGCCACCAAGGCGGTGGCCGCGCAGAACATGATGCGCCGCGCCGAGAAACTGCTGGAGAACACCTCGGAGGCGCAGAAGGCCGAGAAGGTGGCGGATATTCGCTTCCCCGAGCCAGCACCGTGCGGTCGTACGCCGATTATGGCCAAGGATATTTCCAAGGCGTATGGTTCCAATATCGTGTTCGCCGGCGTGAATCTGGCTATTGACAAGGGCTCACGTGTGGTGATTCTCGGCTACAACGGCGCCGGTAAGACCACTACGCTGCGTCTACTGGCCCACATCGAGGAACCGGACACCGGTTCTGTGGAATACGGTCACGGCTGCAAAATCGGCTACTTTGCGCAGGAGCACGATACGTTGGATCTGAATGCCACTGTATTAGAGAACCTGCAACACGTGGCTCCCGAGCTCGACAACACACAGGCCCGTTCTATTCTCGGCTCGTTCCTGTTCTCCGGCGATGACGCGATGAAGCCGGCTCATGTGCTATCCGGCGGTGAGAAGACCCGTCTGGCCTTGGCCACGCTGGTCACCTCGCGCGCCAATGTGCTGCTACTCGACGAGCCCACCAACAACCTTGATCCGGCCTCCCGCGAGGAGATCTTGAAGGCCATCGCCAAGTACGAGGGAGCAATCGTGCTCGTCACCCACGATGAGGGTGCCGTCGAGGCTTTGAACCCCGAGCGCGTGCTGCTCATGCCTGACGGCGACGAAGACCTCTGGAATGATAGTTATTTGGATCTGGTTGCCGAAGAATAGTCCCATCTTGGCTCCCTCGCTGAGGGGAGTGACCTAACGAAAAGCAAAGGAGTCACCTGCCATGGCCACCACAACAGGCAAGAGCATCGCCATCGTCACCGGTAGTGCCTTGGGCCTCGGCTACGAACTAGCCAGCCAGCTCATCGACAAAGGCTGGCTCGTAGCCGGCATCGATTTCAACGCCGAACGCCAGGCCGAGCTCACCGCACAATGGCCCGCTGATTCCTACCGTGCCTACATCGGCGACATCACGGATGAAGCGTTCGTCAAGGAATCCGTGGCGGATATCGCCTCACTTGGCCACATCGACCTGCTTATCAACAACGCCGGTCAGCCCTCGTTCAAAGTACCCACCGCTTACGAAGCCGCCGACGTTGACAAATGCCTCAAGGGTCTTAAAGGCATGATCCTGTGGACCGTGGAAACCCTCAAGGTCTGCGGCGAACGCGACGTGAAAATCGCCCAGATCATGAGTACCGCCGCCACGCGTGGCAATGCGAACGAGAGCGTGTATTGCGCCACCAAGTGGGGCGAGAAGGGCTATACCAAGAGTCTGCGGGCCGCATACAAGGGCACCAGCGTCAAAGTGGTCGCCATCTATCCAGGTGGCATCGACACCGCCTTCTACCGCGACAGCCACGATTACGTTTCCGAAGACAAGCAGCACACCTTCATGCAGCCCGGTCCACTGGCTGAAGTCATCCTCTTCAACCTGATCAACGAGGCCAACCTCACCGTCACCGACATCGAAATCAATCGCAACAGCTGACTGTCAAAATAATCAGCCAAGAGCCACCGGAACCTCGTATCGGAATCGGCGGCCGGCTCATTCACACGCCAGTAGCCGATATGAATGATATTTTCCGGGCTGGTGGTGGAGCAGGCCATTGACCAGAAGGTTTTGATGCCGCGTGCGGCCATCAGAGCCATCTTCGGGTTGGCAAGCACCGCCTGTTCGTCGGCTTCCCAGGTCTGTTGGATAGTGGCGTCGCCCGAGTCGATGTAATGCTCGAAGCTTTCCCATTCGCCAAGCCAGTCAGTGATGTCGAAGGCCGTGGAATCCGTGGCGGTTGCGGAAGTCATTGATTGTTTCTTTCAGAGACGTTGGTGGAGTTTGCAGAGTTGATGGAGTTACCGACGTTAGAACCATCGGCATCGAAATGGCCGGTTTCAAGATTGACGATGCAGTCGCACCAACCGGCGGGCAGAATTCATCAGGCGATACCGGCCTTGATGAAGTGCTTCTTCATCATGCGCTGACCGAACCAGCCGCCGAGAATCGCGCATACCAGAATCGCGATCATGGAGATGAAGAACGTGCCGGTGTTGATGTTGTCGAACACACCATCGATGTATGCCGCGTCCTTGCCACGCGCCTGAAGGCTCGCCGCGTAGGCGTCCTTCATGAACCACAGGGGCAGAATCGGGCCGGTCAGGCCGTAGGAGAACACCACATAGCTGACGAGCAGCAGCGCCTTGCTCTTGTATTTGCCGGCGCGGGCGATGAGATCGGCGGCCACCGGGAATACGATGCTGGCGATAAACGAAAGCACGAAATGTCCGGAAATGAAAAGGAACAGGCCGATGATCACGCCCATGACGGTGATGCCGCCGAACTTGCCGAGTCGCGCGGCCAGCAGCATGTACACGCAGCCGGAGATGAGGGCTGCAATGGCAGGCAGGAAGATGGAGCCGAAGCCGCCGGTAAACAGGGTGCTTACCAGCGTGGCGATGCACACCATCACGAAGTACAGGGCCGCGAATATGCCGATGGTGATGAGGTCGGAGACCTCCAGTTTGCCGGATTTGGCGGGTTTGCTGGGCTGGTCGGAGGTTTCGGCGGGCGTGTTCGGCGCGGTCACGATGTTTTCCGTTTTATATGATTGACAGATTTTCCTCTCGCCAATCTAACGATGATTCCACGCAAAGGCGATACCTTTTCACGAAGTTATTAGTGACTTCAATCATTCGTGTCCATAATGCACGCGGAATAACAAAATCGTCCGGCATCTTCAAGACACCGGACGATTCAAGAAACTAACGGTCTGAGCCCTCAGAGCCCATACACCTCGTGGGCGAACTTCTCGAACACGGGGATCGAACGCTTGACCTTCTCGGTGTCGATGCAGTAGGCCATGCGGAAGTAGCCGGGCACGCCGAAGCTGTCGGACGGCACGAGGATCAAGTCGTATCCTTTGGCTTTCATGCAGAACGCCACGGCGTCGTCCTCGAGCGCCTTGGGGAAGATGTAGAACGTACCGCTGGGACGCACCACGTCGAAGCCGATGCCGGTCAGCGCATCGTAGAGCAGGTTCATGTTCGTCTCGTAGACGTTGAGATCGGCGGTTTGGTCGATGACCTTGGCCACGCCCAGCTGAATCGAGCTCGGCGGGCAGTTGTGGCCGGTGCCGCGCGAGATCTGGCCCATCATGGGCACGAGCAGGTCGGCGTCGGTGGCTGTGGGGTTCACCGCGACATAGCCGATGCGTTCGCCCGGCAGGCTCAGCGACTTCGACCACGAGTAGCAGGTCAGCGAGTTCGCGTAGAAGCTGGCCGGGTAGGGCTGGGTGGCACCGTCGAACACGATTTCGCGGTACGGTTCGTCGCTGATCAGGAAGATATCGTGGCCGTATTCGGCCTGCTTGGCGGTCAGGATCGCAGCCAGACCCTTGAGCGTGTCCGCCGAATACACCGCGCCGGACGGGTTGTTCGGGGTGTTGATAAGCACGACCTGCACGTTCGGGTTAAGCGCAGCCTCGAATGCGTCGAAGTTGATTTGGAAGTTCTCGGTGTCGGCCGGCACGATGGTCAACTTGGCGCCGGTGCCCTTGACGTACGGCTGGTATTCGGGGAAGTAGGGGGCGAAGGTGATGATCTCGTCGCCCGGCTTGGTCACCGCACGCATCGCGTGGGACAGCGCGCCCGCCGCGCCCGTGGTCGGGAAGATGTGGTTGCCGGTGTATGCCATGCCGAAACGTTCGTTGAGATTTTCGGCGATCGCGTCCTTGACGCATGGGATACCGAGCGAAGGGGAGTAGCCGTGGATGGCCACCGGATCGCCGTTTTCATAGAGGTCGACCATGGCGTCGGTGAAGGATTTCGGAGCCGGCACCGAGGGATTGCCAAGGCTGTAATCGAACACGTTCTGGTAGCCGATTTCGGCACCGCGGCTCGTGGCGTACTCGCTCAGTTCGCGAATCACGGACTTGCCGCCAAGCATGGCCTTGTATTCCTCATTGATCATGGCATTCTCCTCGTATATACGTACTGATGCTTATCCCACTACTACCACCATGTTCCGTTTTGTGCCATCTGCCGCGCCGGACACACCCATCGAACATGTGTTCGAATTTGGTCGTGTGTTCGGGTATTCTTGGGGCAGGCTTTGATGCGTGCGGTGTGATGCACGTGGAAAACAGCGAGATGGAAGGCGGGGATTGTGGCGGCAGCGCAGACTGGCACAAAGCGCGCAACTGGCGGAGCGGGCGCGAAAACCGGCAAGGGCAAGAACGGCGAAGTCATCGTGGAAAAGGTGATGACCAGCGACTCATTCCTGAGCCGCGAAATCAAAAAAGCGCCGCTCGTCGAGCATGACGGTTCGCTGGTAGCGGACATCTCGCACATCCCAAACGACCTCAAGATCACCATTCAGGGCGCACGAGAGCACAACCTGAAGAACGTGGATCTTGCGATTCCGCGCAACCGCATGGTCGTGTTCACCGGCCTGTCCGGTTCCGGCAAATCATCGCTCGCGTTCGACACCTTGTTCGCCGAAGGCCAGCGCCGGTACGTCGAATCCCTGTCCGCCTACGCCCGCCAGTTCCTAGGCCAGATGGACAAGCCCGACGTCGACTTCATCGAAGGCCTGAGCCCAGCCGTCTCCATCGATCAGAAGACCACCAACCGCAACCCGCGTTCGACCGTCGGCACCATCACCGAAATCTACGATTACCTGCGACTCCTCTTCGCCCGCACCGGCATCCCGCACTGCCCCGAATGCGGCGAGCCCGTCGCCTCCCAGACCCCGCAGCAGATCGTCGACACGCTGCTCGGCTATCCGGAGCGCACTCGATTCCAGATTCTCTCGCCCGTGGTCAAGGGCCGCAAGGGCGAGTTCGTGGACATGATCGAGCTGCTGCGCTCCGACGGCTACGCCCGCGCGCTCATCGACGGCGAGATGACACAGCTGTCCGACGACATCAAACTCACCAAGCAGAAGAAGCACACCATCGAGGTCGTGGTCGACCGACTCGTGGTCAAGGACGGTATCCGCCAACGTTTGACTGATTCGGTGGAAACCGCCCTCAAGCTCGCCAACGGCAGCATCGTCATCGACTTCGTGGACGAGGAGGAAGGCAGCCCGGCCCGCCGCCAGCCGTTCTCCGAACACCGCAGCTGCCCGAACGGGCACACGCTCGAACTCGATGAGGTCGAGCCGCGCACCTTCTCCTTCAACGCCCCCTACGGTGCCTGCCCCGCCTGCACCGGTCTCGGCTTCAAACTGGAGATCGACCCGGACCTCATCATCTCCGACCCGGACAAGTCACTGGCCGACGGCGTCATCGAACCGTGGAGCGGCACCAAGATGACCTCCCAGTACTACGGCCACATCCTCGAAGGCTTGGCCAAGGAAATGGGCTTCTCCATGAAGACCCCTTGGAAGGACCTGCCGGACGACGTCAAGCACGACATCCTCTACGGCCACGACTTCAAGGTCAACGTCTCCTACCGCAATCGCTGGGGACGCCTGCGCGAATACTCCACCGGCTTCGAAGGCGTGATCCGCACGCTCATGCGCCGCCACGACGAAACCGATTCGCAGTCCATGCGCGAATACTACGAGTCGTACATGCGCGAAGTGCCCTGCCAGGTCTGCCACGGACGCCGTTTGAAGCCCGAAGTGCTCGCTGTCACCGTGGACGGCAAATCCATCTTCGACGTGTGTGACATGCCCGTCGTACGCGAACTCGCCTGGATCAACGGCCTGAAACTCGAAGGCTCGGCACAGCTGATCGCCGGCGAAGTGCTCAAGGAGATCAAGGCCCGACTCGGCTTCCTGAACGACGTCGGCCTCGACTACCTGACCCTCTCGCGCGCGGCCGCCACCCTGTCCGGCGGCGAGGCGCAGCGCATCCGACTCGCCACGCAGATCGGCTCCGGTCTGGTCGGCGTCATGTACGTGCTCGACGAGCCGTCTATCGGCCTGCACCAGCGTGACAACGAACGCCTCATCGAAACCCTGCACCACCTGCGCGATCTCGGCAACACGCTGATTGTCGTCGAACACGACGAGGACACGATACGCCGTGCCGACTGGGTGGTCGACATCGGCCCCGGAGCCGGCGAACACGGCGGCGAAGTCATCTACTCCGGCCCCGCCAAGCACCTCATAGAAGCCAAGCGCTCCATCACCGGCGACTACATCGCCCACCGGCGAGAGATTGCCGTGCCCGCCAAGCGCCGCAAGATCCACAAGACCCAGGTGCTCAAAGTCGTGGGTGCCCGCGAGAACAACCTCAAGAACATCGACGTGAGCTTCCCGCTCGGCGTGCTCACCGTGGTCACCGGTGTCTCCGGCTCCGGCAAATCCTCGCTTGTCAACTCCATCCTCTACCCGGTGCTCGCCGACAAGCTCAACGGCGCACGCATCGTGCCCGGCAAGCATACGCGCGTCGAAGGCGTCGACCAGGTGCGCAAAGTGATCCACGTCGATCAGAACCCGATCGGCCGCACTCCACGCTCCAACCCAGCCACCTATACCGGCGTGTGGGACAAGATTCGTGCACTCTTCGCCAAAACCCCCGAAGCACAGGTGCGCGGCTACGGCCCCGGCCGATTCAGCTTCAACGTCAAGGGAGGCCGCTGTGAAGCCTGCCACGGCGACGGCACGCTGAAGATCGAAATGAACTTCCTGCCGGACGTCTACGTGGAATGCGAGGCCTGCCACGGCAAACGATACAACCGTGAAACCCTCGAAGTCACGTACAACGGCAAAACCGTTTCCGATATCCTCGATATGCCCATCGAAGAGGCAGCCAACTTCTTCAAGGCCTACACCGGCATTTCCCGATATCTGAAGACCTTGGTGGACGTGGGCCTCGGATACATCCGGCTCGGCCAGCCCGCGCCCACCCTGTCCGGCGGTGAATCGCAGCGCGTCAAACTCGCCACCGAACTGCAACGCCGTTCCGACGGCAAGACCGTGTACATCCTCGACGAGCCGACCACCGGTCTGCACTTCGAAGATGTAAACAAGCTGCTCAAAGTGCTGCAATCCCTGGTGGACAAAGGCAATACGGTTATTGTCATCGAACATAATCTGGACGTGATCAAGGAGGCCGATTGGTTGATTGATCTTGGTCCGGAAGGCGGTGACGGCGGCGGCACCATCGTTACGCAGGGCACTCCTGAGCAGGTTGCCGAATGCGACGAATCCTGGACCGGCAAGTTCCTGAAACCGATGCTATAGCCCTTCAATTGCGGCTGACCTTGGGGTGGGCTGGGGTGTGCGTCGCTGGACACGCTCCGGGCTGCTCAGGCCAAGTCTTTACGGTCCAGCGACGCACACCCCAGCCCACCCAATCCTGAATCAATTATCTGCTGCTACTTGCGAGAGGAGGATTATGACGAACGATATCGAGCGGCATAGTCCGGACGAGTGGCGCAAGACTGCGGCGGCGTTGATGCCGGAAAGCTCTAGTGCAGGAGCCGAAGAAAGCGTAGCTGCGGCGAAGGTGAATGCGAATGGGGCGCCTTTGCTGGGGGATTCTCGTGATCTGTTTCGACCTAAGACTTCGGACATTCCGGCCAAGCCTGGTGTGTATAAGTGGCGCGATGGGGAAGGGCGCGTCATTTATGTAGGCAAGGCCAAGAACCTGCGCAATAGGCTTACCAATTATTTCCAGCCACTGTATCTGCTGCATCCGCGCACACAGACCATGGTGCTTACGGCACGCAGTCTGGAGTGGACGGTTGTTGCCACTGAGTTGGAATCGTTGACGCTTGAGTACACGTGGATCAAGGAGTTCGATCCGCGGTTCAACGTGCAGTTCCGCGACGACAAGACCTATCCGTATCTGGCGGTCAGCACGGGGGAGCGGGTTCCCCGCGTGTGGGTCACGCGGTCGCGCAAACGCCGCGATACTCGTTACTTCGGCCCATACGCCAAGGTGTGGGAGCTGAGGCACAGCCTCGATCGGCTGCTGCGCACCTTTCCGGTACGTACCTGCACCACGAATGTATTTCATAAAGCTCAGCTGACCGGCCGGCCCTGCCTGCTGGCCTCTATCGGCAAATGCTCGGCTCCCTGCGTGAATCAGATTGAAGCGGACGAACATCGACGGCTGTGCGAACAACTTGTTGGCGTCATGACCGGACGCCTTGGGCGGCCGTATATCGCGCAGTTGACCCGCGACATGAAAGAGGCCAGCGCCGAGCTTGAATTCGAGAAGGCGGCCCGTCTGCGCGATCAGATTCAGATGCTGGAGACCGTGGTGCAGCAGAACGCCGTCGTCTTCGATCAGGACGTGGATGCCGACGTGTTCGGCTTTGCCAGCGACGAATTGGAAGCTTCCGTGCACGCTTTCTATGTACGCGCGGGTTCGATTCGTGGCGAACGCAACTGGAGCGTCGAACGGGTCGAGGACATCGCTGATACTGACTTGATGGCGGATCTTCTGGTGCAGGTGTATTCGGATGAGGCAGGGAATGACCACCCCCAGTCGGCTGCGCCGACAGCCCCTGCTAGCGGGGGCGAAAATGCAGCCGTGCTCCCGCTGGCGGGGGCTGGCACGCGAAGCGTGACTGGGGGTGGCGCTGCAACCATTTCCACCAGTCGCGAAGCCATCGGCTCCACGCAAACCCTTACGGCCACGGACGCAATCGCCCGAGCCCAAGCCACTCGCGAGCGCAATACTCGTCAGGAAACCACTGGGCGCGCGGATCTGCTGGCTCCCATTGCGCCTGTGCCGCGCGAAATCATCGTGCCGATCGAACCGTCCCGTCGCGCGGAACTCGAAAGCTGGCTGACCGACCAGCGCGGGGGAACGGTGACCATTCGCGTGGCCTCCCGAGGCGACAAGAAGCAGCTCATGGATCGCGCCAACGAGAACGCCAGCCAGGCGTTGCAGCGCAGCAAGATGAGCCGCATCTCCGATATGGGCGCACGCACCCAGGCCATGAACGACGTGGCCAAGGCCCTGGGCCTGAACCAGGCGCCGTTGCGCATCGAATGCTACGACATTTCGAACACCGTGGGTGGCGCCTTCCAGGTGGCTTCCATGGTGGTGTTCGAGGACGCCATCGCCAAGAAATCCGAATACCGTCGTTTTTCCATTCGCGGCAAGGACGGGCAAGGAGCAGTGGACGATCTCTCCGCGCTCTACGAGACGCTGACGCGACGTTTCAAGCATGGCAATATCGCCGGGGATTCCGGCGAGAGCATCGACGCGGAGCAGCGCGCGGCCAAGGCTGAGCAACAGCAGGAACAATCCGTATCCGATGCAAATGGCACCAGCAGTACGGCGCCGGCAGCAATTACCGATGCCTCATCATTTGCCGATTCGTCTGAAGTGGTCCAGCAGAACACGAATCGTCATCACTTTGCATACAAGCCGAATCTCGTGGTGGTCGATGGCGGCAAACCGCAGGTCATGGCCGCGGCCAAGGCTCTCGAGGATTGCGGCGTGGATGATGTGGCCGTCTGTGGCTTGGCCAAACGCCTCGAAGAGGTATGGGTGCCGGATGATGACTATCCGATCATCCTCAAACGCCAGTCCGAAGGCATGTACCTGCTGCAGCGCGTACGTGACGAATCGCATCGATTCGCGATCACCTACCATCGCCAGCAGCGCCGCAAAGGCGCGCTGCGCAGTGCGCTCGATGAGATTCCGGGTATTGGAGAGAGCTATCAGAAACGGCTGCTCAATCATTTCGGTTCGGTCAAAGCCATGCGTGTGGCCAGCGTCGAGGACTTCGAGCAGGTCAAAGGTGTTGGCCACGCCAAGGCCGAGGCGTTGTATGCCGCGTTGCATGACGAGTAGGCAGACTCAGCTGATTCTCTTCGGGACCTCCCCTCAGTCACTTCGTGACAGCTCCCCTTCTGTGGGGAGCCAGTGCGGCAACAGCCCATGACAGTTTCCCATACACAGTCGCGATAATCTCCTTCCCGGAGCCGGTGCCGCCACTCGGCATGAATTTTCGATTACGGATTGCGTAGCGTGACAACACCACGACAAGATGTCGGCTAGCATGGAAGAAGATATTCAAGGAGGGGATATGGCCAACCATCGCTGCGCAGTACTTGGCAAACCGATTGCGCATTCTCTGTCTCCGGTACTGCATAACGCGGCCTACCGGTCGCTGAATCTCAATGATTGGCTGTATGACAAGCACGAGGCGGGGGAGGATGACCTTGATGCTTTCCTCAAAGGTCTTGACTCCACTTGGGCCGGCCTGAGCCTGACCATGCCACTGAAACGCACCATCCAGCCGTACGGCACCCCGGAGAACCTGTGGGCCAAGGAACTCAGGGTGGCCAACACCGCGGTGTTCGACTGGAATGACATCACCGATGATCCGGCCTGGCCTCACGGAAAGCCGGCCATCAAACTGTACAACACCGATGTCATCGGCATCCAACTCGCCTTCGACCATATCAACCGGGAGCTCGGCAACCATCATGCGGGCGATCGCGCCGGCACAGCCCTCATCATCGGCAACGGCAACACCGCCACCTCGGCATTGGCTGCGTGCTGCATGATGCCGGAGATCGGCCATATCACCGTCGCCGCACGGCATCCCGGTAAGAACGCCGGATTGAAGCCCGTGGCCGAAAAATTCATCAACACGCATAACCCGTACGACGAAATCGAACTGAGCGACACGTCGGCCCTGCTCAACGCCGCACGCACCGCCACCTATGTCATCAATACCATTCCCGGTTTGGCGGCAAACGGCATCGCGAATGTCATCAACACAGACAGCGCATCGCACGCGGAACCGTATTCTGGCCTGTTGCTGGACGTGGTATACAATCCACGTCCCACCAAACTCATGCAAGCATGGCGGGCCCACGGTGGCCGCGCCATTGGCGGCGAGGAAATGCTGCTGTATCAGGCACTTATCCAAGTGCTGCTGATGACCGGCATATGGGACGACGATCCGCCCAGTGACGCCGACAAGCGGTTGCAAGGCACCACCACCGAGGACGATCATCTGGAAATCGCGATGCGCAACGCGCTCGAGGAGGCATTGTGATGAGTCAGCCATCTTCCATCCACGATTCGGAAAATCGGGTCGACACCCATTCCGATTCCGCCGCTGCGGATAATCAGCCCAATCCAGCCGACGCATTCGAGGTATTGCTCATCACCGGCATGTCCGGCGCAGGCCGTTCCCGTGCCGCCGATTCGGTGGAGGATATGGGCTGGTACGTAGTCGACAACCTGCCGCCTAAATTGCTGGTTCCTCTTGTCGATATGATGACGACCTCCGGGTCAGACAGCGGCGTTCACAAGCTCGCCGCAGTCATTGACGTACGTTCCCGCAGCTACTTTGACGATCTGGCAGCCGTGCTCGGCCACTTGGATGATCTCGGTGTCAAAACCCGCATCCTTTTCCTTGATGCCAGCAACGACATACTTATCAAACGATACGAATCCGTCCGCCGCCCGCACCCATTGCAGCACGGCAACCGTCTTATCGATGGCATTCTCGAGGAACGCCATCTACTGGAAAACCTCAAAGAGCGGGCCGATTGGGTCATCGACACCAGTTCCTTGAGCATCCATCAGCTGTCCACCAAGCTCTACGAGACAATGTTGGGATCCGGGCCCACCACCGTGGCCGTGCACATCTTCAGCTTCGGATTCAAATACGGCATGCCTATAGATGCCGATTTTGTGGCCGATGTCCGGTTCCTGCCCAATCCATTCTGGGTGCCCAGCCTGCGCGAGCTTACCGGAGCCGACAAACCCGTCGCCGACTATGTGCTGTCCAGCAAAGGCGCTAAGGAATTCCTTGATTCCTATGAACGCGCCATTGAAACGGCCATCGAAGGATATGCCCAGGAAGACAAGCACTTTGTGACCATTGCCATAGGTTGCACCGGAGGCCAGCATCGATCGGTCGCGATGAGCGAAGAACTGGCTCGCCGACTACGCGCACACGGCCTGAACGTCACCGTTTCGGCGCGGGAACAACACCATCGACGCTCATCCTGAGTGACCACACTGCGAGAAAACAAAGCCCAAAATATATATCAAACGGGTTCGGTTGTCCACCAGATTAGGTATCACAGAAAGCCGATGGCTTCCGACTGCTTGATGGCCGAGGCGCCTAAGGCATTGAGAAGAACGGGACTGTAGGAGGTTGGATCTTTGGCTCTTCTGGACGATGTTAAAAGCGAGTTGGCTGCCTTTGAAGGTGACTCGCCTGCCGCGATCAAGGCCCAAGCAGCGGCCATGATTCGTTTTGGCGGTGGTTTGCGTCCTGTGCAAAACGCGTATGTGATTCAAGCCGTATTTACCTCATTGGATGCAGCCGAGTGGCTTCAAAACACCCTGAAGAACGTATTCGGTCATGAGGCAGAGGTCAATCACCTGACCCGCCAGACTCCGAATGGTCCGGTGGAAACCTATGTGGTGCTTGTCACCCGCAACGTGGTGGCCCTTGCGCTGCAGACCGGTCTGGTCGACCGCCGCAAGCAGCAGGTGCGCGGACTTCCCGCCGAAGTGGTCAACGGCTCCATCGCCCAGATCAAGGCCGCATGGCGTGGCGCTTTCATGGCCCGTGGCTTCCTGTCCGACCCCGGTAAAGCAAGCTTCCTGGAAATCGCCTGCCCCACCGAAGAGGCCGCCATGGCCCTGTGCGGCGTGGCCCGTCGTCTCGGCATTCAGGCCAAGCATCGCACCCTGCGTAGTTCCGAACGCGTGACGCTCAAAGATCCCGACGCCATCGAGCGCATGCTCAAGCTCATGGGTGCCACCCGTTCCGCCCGCGAATGGACCGGCAAGCGTTCCGACGGCGAAGCCCGCGGCAAGGCCAATCGTCTGGCCAACTTCGATGATGCCAATATGCGCAGGTCCGCCAAAGCCGCCGCCGAGGCCAGCGAGAAGGTGCAGCATGCCTTCGAGGTGCTGGGCGACAACATTCCGGACAATCTTCGTCAAGCCGGCCAGCTGCGCATCGACCACGTGGACAAGAGCCTCGAGGAGCTCGGCAAGATTGCCGAACCACAGATCACCAAGGATGCAATCGCAGGCCGTATCCGTCGACTGCTCCAGCTCGCCGAGAAAACCGAAAAGGCCCGGGCTGCCGAAGGACGGTAAGAGGCAAACCGTCAAGATCGTCCAGCATATGCAACGACTTACGAAACACCGCATTCAGTCATCAGACGAATGCGGTGTTTTGTTCTGGAATGCCTGTAATATGCAAAGTGGCAAAAATTGGCCACTTTGACGTGAAATTCGTCAAGGAAAGGATATTCATGAAGACACTCAAGGACCTTGGAGATCTCAAG
>ENA-OXVN01000121-OXVN01000121.1-human-gut-metagenome-genome-assembly--contig:-NODE-121-length-16392-cov-15.2477_pt1 | contig 16392 bp, 9 predicted proteins | sample MGYA00249251_ERZ652698 | MGnify/ENA primary metagenome ERZ652698 (study PRJEB26925, sample SAMN05826886) | human gut metagenome | biome: ENVO:2100002; feature: ENVO:00000062; material: ENVO:00002003...
CAACGGTCTCCAAAACCGTAGGTTGTGGGTTCGAGTCCCGCCTTCCCTGCCAAGTATTTGCAACCAACACACAAAAGGATGAACATGGCGAAGGCAAGCAAGGCGGAGAAAGCGGTCAAGCCGAATGTATTCATGCGCATCGGCCTGTTCATCAAGCAGATTATCGATGAGCTTCGCAAGGTGGTCACCCCCACTGCGAAGGAACTGTTCTTCTGGTCTCTTGGCGTGTTCATCTTTGTCGTGTTGCTGATGCTCCTCGTCACGGGCATGGATTTCGGTCTGGGCAAGCTCGTGCTGTGGGTGTTCGGCTGATCCATCGACCCTGAAGGTGAAAGTTACGCATGACTGATGAAGTGAATCTCGATAACCTCGACGCGCTGGCGGATCTTCCCGATTCGGCCGACACGGCCGTTGAAGCCGATCCGGTTGCGGACGCGGCGGTTGATTCCATCAATGACAATGCCGAAGAACAGCCCGTCGCGGCTGAGGACGCCGTTGAATCCGGCACCGCCGAAAACGATGCGGAAGCGTCCGGCGACGCCGACGAGCAGGAATCTGAAGAACTCGACGCGGGCGCAAAGGCCGTTGAGGAGTTCTCAAAGTCGCTGCGTACCCTGGAAGGCAAGTGGTATGTGCTCCACACCTATTCCGGTTACGAGAAGCGCGTGAAGACGAACGTCGAATCCCGTGTCGTCAGCTTTGGCCTGGAAGACAAGATCTTCCAGATCGAAGTGCCGATGGAGGAAGTCGACAAGCACACCGACAAGGGTAAGAAGGTCATCACCCGCGTCCGCGTTCCCGGCTACGTGCTCATCCGCATGTGGCCCGACGAGGATGCCCGTCGTATCGTGCGCGAGACCGAAGGCGTGACCGGCTTCGTCGGCCCGACCAAGGATCCGGCGCCGCTGTCCCGCAAGGAAGTCGTCGCCATGCTGGCGCCGATGATCGCCTCCGAAGCGCTCAAGAAGGCCGGCGATAAGCCTGCCGCGGCAAAGAAGCGCGTTGTCGAGGTGTCTTACGCCGTCGGCGATCAGGTCACCGTCATCGACGGGCCGTTCGCCACGATGGCCGCCGTCGTCTCCGATGTCGAACCCACCACGCAGAAGCTCACCGTGCTGGTTTCCATCTTCGGGCGCGACACGCCGGTGGAACTCGGCTTCCATCAGGTGGAGAAGCTTCAGTAAGTCGTCAGACGTTGTTTGCATGAACGGCGGTCGGTTTCCGGCCGCCGTTTTGCGTTGCCGGCACCATTTGTGCCACGACATGCCACGCACGTACAATAGCTCTCATGGCATCCAAAGGAAAACCGTCACCGCGTTCCGCGGTCAAGCCGCTGTCCAATGCACAAGTGAGCAGGCTCGCCAAGGCGCACACGCTCGTCGATCCGATGCACGACCTGCCGACCGGCCCGGATCGCACGATCAACGAGGCCGAAATCGCCGCGCAGAACCCCAAGGGCACCTCACGGCTGCTCAAGGGCGTCGATGTCGTGTTCCGCGCAAGCTGCAGGACGTACGCCTGGGGGCTTGACAACATCCCTGAAACCGGCCCGTTCATCACCGCGGCCACGCATGTGACCATGTTCGACGTGTTCGTGCCGATGGCGTCGCTGTTCCACATGGGCCGTCGCCCGCGCTACATGGCGAAGGCCGAGATGGCGCACTGGCCTCTGATCGGCAAGTGGTTCCAGATTGTAGGCATGCAGCCGGTTCAGCGCCGGTCCGGCAAGGCACGAGCCATCGAGGAGACCTCGGTCGAGATTCTGACGAGCGGCCGCCCGCTGACCGTCTGGCCGGAGGGCACGGTGACCCGCGACCCGAAGAAATGGCCGATGAGCATGAAGAACGGCGTCGGCGTGATCGCATTGGAGGCATCGCGCCGGCTCGGATACCAGGTGCCGCTGTTCTGTGCGGTGACGTGGGGTGCGGCGAGCATCAACCACTGGTGGCCGTGGCCGCGCAAGAACGTCGTCATGTGCTACGACGCGCAGCTGGATTACGCTGATCTGCTGGTCGACAGCGAGTCGTGGGGCGATGAGCCGCCCGTGGAGCTCGCCGACGAGCTGACCCGCCGGGTACGTGTGCGCATGACGCAGGTCATGGCGGAGATCCGCGGCGAGCGTGCTCCCTCCGGCTACTGGGATTACCGTACGATGAGCCGCGTTACCGACTGATTCCCGAACACGACGGACATCCGAGACGCCCGCGCAGCGCCATGCCGCGCGGGCGCGTTCATACCTGCACGACGTGCGCATGGAGGTCTCGTATCCGGGGCTGGAGTAGGGTAGTGGGTTATGAAATGTACTGTATTGGGTGCCGGCGCATGGGGCACCACTTTTGGCCAGGTGATGGCGGACGCGGGCAATGACGTGACGATGTGGGCCATCGAGCCCGAAATCGTGGAGGGCATCCGCGACCGGCACCACAATGCCGTTCGTCTGCCGTCCGTCGCCAAGCTGCCCGACAACATGACCGCCACGGGCGACCGGGCGCAGGCCGTCAAGGACGCCGATATCATCGTCGTCGCCATCGCCGCCCAGTTCGCGCGCGTGGCGCTCGCCGAGTTCAAGGACCTGATTCCCGATACCGCCGTCGTCGTCAGCCTGATGAAGGGCATCGAGCGGAACACCAAGAAGCGCATGGATGAAGTGGTCCGCGAGGCCCTCGACCTGCCGGCTGAGCGTTTCGCCGCGGTTTCCGGACCGAACTTGAGCAAGGAGATCGCCGACCGTCAGCCGGCCGCCACGGTCGTCGCCTGCGAGAATCTGGACAATGCGCGCAAGGTGGCGTCCGCCTGCACGACCAGTTACTTCAAGGCGTTCATCACTTCCGACGTGATCGGACTGGAGATGTGCGGGTCGTTGAAGAACGTCGTCGCGCTCGCAGTCGGCATGGCCCGTGGAGCCGGATACGGCGAGAACACCGCCGCGATGATCGAGACGCGTGGACTGGCGGAGCTGACCGCGCTTGGCAAGGCCGCAGGTGCCGATCCGAAGACGTTCGCCGGTCTCGCCGGCGTGGGCGATCTGACCGCCACCTGCGGCTCGCCCCTGAGCCGCAATTACACGTTCGGCGCGAATCTGGGCAAGGGCCTGAGCGTCGAGGAGGCCACGAAGGTGAGCAACGGCGTCGCCGAGGGCGTGCCGACCACCGACGCCGTGGTCGCGCTCGGCGACGAGCTCGACGTGCCGACTCCGCTCGCCTACGCGATGAGCCGCGTGCTGAACGAAGGCATATCCTGCCAGCAGATGCTCTCCGAACTACTCGGCACCGAGATCACCGAGGAGTAGGCTGCATTAACCACCCCCAGTCTCGCTGCGCTCGACAGCCCCCGTCAGCGGGGGCGTTAGCATATGCCCCGCAGCGAGACGGGGTGGTTCGCGCCATCGGCAAAGCTAATCTCACCGGTGCCCACCCTGCTGAGTTTGGCGGGTTTTGCAAGAGGCGAATTGTTACGGGGCGGTGCGCCATCGCACGTATTAGGCTATGACCCAGTATGTGCAAAACACGGCATGGGAGGAAAAACATGGCTGAAACGGCCAAGATTCGCGTTGTGGTGATGTATGGCGGCAAGGCCGACGAGCATTCAATTTCCTGTATTTCGACTGCCGGCGTGCTGCGCGCGCTTGACACCGACCGGTTCGAGCCGGTGCCGGTGGGCATCACCAAGCAGGGCCAGTGGATCGTGGACGGCGAGGACCCGCGCGGATGGGATATGGCCGACGGTCTGCCGGTCGTCGAGAAGACTCCCGGCTCGCGCGACGTCGTGCTGGACGTGGCGCTCGGGCAGGATGGCTTCTTCGCCCGCAACGACGACGGCACGCTGAGCTCGCTGGGGCACGTTGACGCGGTGCTGCCGGTTCTGCACGGCCCGTATGGCGAGGACGGCACGATTCAGGGTCTGCTGGAGATGATGGATGTGCCGTACGTCGGTTGCGGCGTGCTCGCGTCCGCCGCGTGCATGGACAAGCATTACACGAAGGTGCTGCTGGCCGCCGCCGGCATTCCGGTCGCTCCCGGCATCACCGTGGACGCGCGCGGCTTCGACGCGGCGTCGCGGTTCGCCGCTGATGCCGATGGTCTGCTCGCTCGGGTCGAGGAGGCCGGACTGGCGTACCCGCTGTTCGTCAAGCCGTCCCGCGCCGGATCGAGCTTCGGCGTGACCAAGGTGGAGCATGCCGGTGACGCCGCCGAGCTGGCCGCCGCCGTGTTTGAGGCGAGCCATCATGATTGGCGAATCCTGATCGAGCAGGGCATCGACGCGCGTGAGATCGAGTGCGCGGTGCTGTGCCCGAAGGCCGGCAGCGAGCCGCAGGCCAGCTGGCCGGGCGAGATCGTGCTCGACAAGCGCAACAGCGGCGACGACCAGTTCTACGACTTCGACAGCAAGTACATGGATTCGTCGGCGAGCCATGTGGAGGTGCCGGCGAATCTGCCTCAGGAGACTCTGCAGCAGGTGCGCGAGACCGCGATCAAGGCGTTCAAGGCGGTGGATGGCGCCGGCCTGAGCCGCGTGGACACGTTCGTGACGCCGGACGGCGAGGTGATGGTCAATGAGATCAACACGATGCCCGGTTTCACGCCGATCTCCATGTATCCGAAGGCATGGGAGGCGACCGGCATCGGCTATACCGAGCTGATCACCAAGCTGATCGACGGCGTGCTGCGCTAGAAACCGACGGCACGGTTAGGAGAAACACTATGGGAAAACATGTTGGCGGCAAGCTGGTGCTTGCCGGAGCCGTAGCCGCGGGCGCCGCGGTCTGGGCCATCAAGCCGCGTTCGTTCAGCGACAAGCAGCGTCATTTCGTGCCGTCGGTTCCGGACGTATGGTATGCGCATCGTGGCCTGCATGACGCGGGATCGGGACTGACGCCGGAGTATGCGGCGCACAGTGGCGAGTATGTGGCGCTGGCGCGTCGCTGCGCATTGCGCGCGGGATACGGGACCGCTGACTTCAGCGGCTCGATCGCCCCGGAGAATTCGCTGGCTGCGTTCGCCGCCGCCTGTGAGGCCGGATTCGGCATCGAATTGGACGTGCAGCTCACCAAGGACGGCCGCGTGGTGGTCGTGCATGACGATAACCTGTTGCGCGTGGCCGGAGATCCGCGCAAGATCGCCGACCTGACGTATGAGGAGCTGTCGCGCATCCCGCTGTTCCCTGCGCCCGCGAAGCCGGGGGATGCCGAGGCGGCGCCCGTCGCCGACCCGGTGGCCGCCGCACAGTTCGCTCCGCAGGGCTACTACCAGCACGTGCCGCTGTTCGTCGACGTGCTGCGCGTGATCGCGGGACGTGTACCGGTGATCGTGGAGTACAAGTTCACCGACAACGCCGCGTGGGGCGAGCGGGCGGACGAGCTGATGGAGAAGGGCGACCAACTGCTGCAGGCGTATGACGGCCCGTATGTGATCGAGTCGTTCCATCCGGGCGCGGTCAACTGGTACAAGGAGCACCGTCCGGGGGTGTGCCGCGGCCAGTTGGCAGAGCCGGCGTCGCTCACCGGTACCGGGGCCAAGGAGTGGCTGGCCGGGCTGTTGGCGTTCGATTGGATCTCCCGTCCGGACTTCGTGGCGTTCGACTGGCATGGCGGCCCCTCTCCGCAGCTGCGGGCCGCACGCTGGATGGGCGCGATACCGGTGTCGTGGACGGTTCGCAGCGCGGACGAACTCGCCGAATGCGACCAGTATTTCGACCGCCACATCTTCGAGTCGTTCGTTCCGGATAGCAAATAGTCCTTTTATATAGTGCGTGCCCCCGTCGCGAAGCGACTGGGGGCATTAGCGTCCGTAAGTGCGCGCCGAAACGACAAGTGCGCGCACTTACGGACGCAAACAGACCCATTTGCGTCCGTAAGTGCGCAGGATCGTCGTTTCGGCGCGAACATATGAACGCAAATCACCTCCAGTGAGCATCGCATCGGCCAGTTGGCTCTTCCAGCGCTCCAATAAGTAAGGTAAGTTAACAAATAGCGGAAAACTTCCGCGAGACAGTGTTGTCGCGACGGGGAAAAATCACTGTTCTTTGAGGGGATTTGCACAGGTTTTTTCACGCATACCCATTGGTATATGGCGAAAATTTCTATTTTCCTTGGAAATTAATAATGTTAACAACACACGTTCTTGTATTTTGTTAAGAGTGCTATCATAGAAAACTGAGACGCGCGTGTCGGGCTTCCGTCATGCGTATCCGCTCAAGGTTAAACCTTAGTGCTCCATGATGAAGGTAAGGAAATATGAGAAAACGAGTGGTTTCAGTGGCCCTTGCGGTTGCACTCGCTGTCGCCCCACTGGGGGTGGGCAGCACAGCGTCCGCCGCGCCGCTTTCTGCAAGTGATTTGCAGACTCTCGCGCTCCGTTCAGCGGCTAGCTCCAATGACGCGAACGCCAACGATGTCGCCACCGTCGCGGACGATGCTGCCGTGAACGGCTGGACGATTGACCGCAACACCGCCAAAGGCGGCGAAATTCTTGCAGCCGGCACTGGCGATTATGCGGGATGGACTCATTTCAAGTCCACCTCCGCCAACGGCAATGCCACCAGCAGCAGTGGCTATCCGGCTGTCGCCATTAGCGGCAAGACGATTGACCTGACTCGGGCTGGAGAGTTCTCCATCAAGGTCAAGTCCCCGCAGGCTGGTTCCGCGAACCGTTTTGGCTTCTACCTCGGCTACAAGGATCCGGGCAACGCCCTGTTCCTGGGCTATGACAAGGGGGGCTGGTTCTGGCAGAAGTATGTCGACGGCAATGGCGATTGGTACAACGGCACACGTGTCGCTGCCCCTGCCGCGAACGCTGAAATCACCGTCAACGTCTCCTGGACTGCCGCCAAGGTTGCCACGCTGACTATTGACGGACAGAAGGCGTTCGATGTGGATTACTCCTCGATGACCGCGCTGACCAACAAGCTCGCCATGAAGGCCGGCTCTTACTCCGGCACCAGCGAAGTCACTGATGTCTACTTCAAAAACTTCACCGTGGGTGAAGTCGCCAAGCACAACGTGACCGGCAAGGTCGTCGATGCCAGCGGCGCCGCCATCGCCGGCGCCGAAGTCGTCACCGGCAAGAACTCCGCCACCACCGCGGCGGACGGCACCTTCACCCTCACCGGCCTCGCCGCCGGCGACTACACGCTGACCGTGTCCGCCGAAGGCTACGATGACGCCACCAAGACCGTCACCGTCGCTGATGGCAATGCCTCAGTCGGCAACATCACGCTGAACAAGTCGGCCGAAGTCGCCACTGAGACGCTCTCCACCGCCGCCATGGACGTGCGCGTGAAGAAGAACTTCCCGTCCGTGTACGACTACACGATGAAGAAGTTCGGCGGCAAGATCATGTACGGCCAGCCGAAGGACGTGCGCGTCATCACCATCAACGGCACCGACGTGACGCTGAAGGACTCCGACGTGACCTTCAAGAAGGTCAGCGCGACCGAGGCCCAGTACACGCTGAACGTCAAGAGCGGCAACAAGATCAACGCGGTCGTCACCGTGCAGATCAAGGTCGTCGACAATACGCTCAAGCTCAACGTCACCAAGATCGTGAACAAGGCGGATGACGCCAAGACCGAGGCCGAGGAGAACCCGGTCCAGACGATTGCGTTCCCGAACCAGAGCCTCATCTCCGTGCGCTCCGGTCAGGACGGCGCCCAGTTCACCGGCGCCCGCATGTCGTCCGACACTGCCAGGCCCGGTGACACCAACTTCGGCATCACCGCCGACACCACGGTCGGCAATGCGAACGACTACACCTACGGCTTCGTCTCGGGCAATGGCCTGAGCGCCGGCCTGTGGTCCAACTCCGAGCACGACGGCACCACCGTCGGCAACACCGTCGCCGGCGGTGCGAGGAACACCCGCGTGCTCACCTCCACCCAGAAGGTCGGCAAGGCCACCTCCTTCGGTCTGGGCACTGCGCCGTGGTACTACCACCGCGTCGTGACCGACACGAAGAAGCGCACCTACACCGTCGAAGAGACCGACATGCCGAAGATGGCCGTCGCCATCGCTGGTGACGAGAACGAGGACGGCACGGTCAACTGGGAAGATGGCGCGATCGCATACCGCGACATCATGAACAACCCATACAAGTCCGAGGAAGTGCCCGAGCTGGTCGCATGGCGCATCGCCATGAACTTCGGCTCCCAGGCGCAGAACCCGTTCCTGACCACGCTTGACAACGTCAAGAAGGTCGCCCTCAACACCGACGGCCTCGGCCAGTCCGTGCTGCTCAAGGGCTACGGCAACGAAGGCCACGACTCCGGCCATCCGGACTACGGCGACATCAACACCCGCGCCGGCGGCGCCGCGGACATGAACACCCTGATGGAGAAGGGCACCGAGTACGGCGCCCGCTTCGGCGTGCACGTCAACGCGTCCGAAATGTACCCGGAAGCCAAGGCCTTCAGCGAGGACATGGTGCGTCGCAACTCCAGTGGCGGCCTGAGCTACGGCTGGAACTGGCTGGATCAGGGCATCGGCATCGACGGCATCTACGATCTCGCCTCCGGCATGCGCAAGTCCCGCTTCGCTGACCTCAAGAGCAAGGTCGGCGACAACATGGACTTCATCTACCTCGACGTGTGGGGCAACAACACCTCCGGCGCCGAGGACTCGTGGGAAACCCGCAAGATGAGCCAAATGATCAACCAGAACGGCTGGCGTATGACCACCGAATGGGGTGCCGGCAACGAGTATGACGCAACCTTCCAGCACTGGGCCGCCGACCTTACCTACGGTGGTTCCGGCATGAAGGGCGAGAATTCTCAGGTCATGCGCTTCCTGCGCAACCACCAGAAGGACAGCTGGGTCGGCGACTACCCGTCGTACGGCCAGGCCGCGAACGCCCCGCTGCTCGGCGGCTACAGCATGAAGGACTTCGAAGGCTGGCAGGGACGCAACGACTACGCCGCGTACATCAGGAACCTGTACACGCACGATGTGTCCACCAAGTTCATCCAGCACTTCAAGGTCGTCCGCTGGGTCAACAGCCCGCTCGACGCCACCTCCGTGAAGGATGCCTCCGTCAACAACGGCAACGAGCAGATCACGCTGAAGGACGACCACGGCAACGTCGTCGTCCTGTCCCGTGGCTCCAACGACACCAACAACGGCGCGTACCGCAACCGCACCATCACGCTCAACGGCATCACCGTGGCGTCCGGCGCGGTCTCCCCGGGCAACAGCAACACCGTCAAGGGCACTGAGTCCTACCTGCTGCCGTGGCTGTGGGACGTGAACACCGGCAAGCTCGTCAAGTCCTCCGATGAGAAGCTGTACCACTGGAATACCCAGGGCGGCACCACCGAGTGGACCCTGCCGAAGGATTGGCAGAACCTCGCCTCCGTCAAGGTGTACCAGCTCACCGACCAGGGCAAGACCAACGAGAAGACCGTCGCCGTCTCCGGCGGCAAGATCTCGCTGACCGCCGAGGCCGAGACCCCGTACGTCGTGACCAAGGGCTCCGAGAAGCAGATCTCCGTCAAGTGGAGCGAAGGCATGCACGTCGTGGACGCCGGCTTCAACGGCGGCCAGAACACCCTCAAGGACAACTGGGCCGTCTCCGGCACCGGCAAGGCCGAAGTCGAAGGCACCAACAACGCCATGCTGCGCCTGACCGGTGACGTGAAGGTCTCCCAGAAGCTCACCGACCTGACCGCGGGCAAGCGTTACGCGATCTACGTGGGCGTGGACAACCGCACCAACTCCCCGGCCAAGATCACCGTGACCAACGGCACCAAGGTCCTCGCCACCAACGAGACCGGCAAGTCGATCGCCAAGAACTACATCAAGGCGTACGGCCACAACACGTACTCGAACACTGAAGGCGGCAGCAGCTACTTCCAGAACATGTACGTGTGGTTCGTGGCTCCGGAAAGCGGCGACGTCAAGGTGACGCTCTCGCACTCCGGCGCATGCGACAACACCGACCATGTGTACTTCGATGACGTGCGCGTGCTTGAGAACGGTTACAAGGGCCTGACGCTCAACGCTGACGGCACCCTGAAGACGCTCACCAACGACTTCGAGGACAATGCCCAGGGCATCTGGCCGTTCGTGGTCTCCGGCTCCGAAGGCGTCGAGGACAACCGTATCCACCTGTCCGAGCTGCATGCCCCGTTCACGCAGGCCGGCTGGGATGTCAAGAAGATGGACGACGTGCTCGACGGCAAGTGGTCCGTCAAGGCCAACGGCCTGATCCAGAAGGGCACGCTGATCTACCAGACGATCCCGCAGAACGTCAAGCTGGAACCGGGCGAGACCTACAAGGTGTCGTTCAAGTACCAGTCCGGCTCCGACGACATCTACGCCATCGCCACCGGTGACGGCGAGTACAACGCCAGCACCGTCAAGCTCACCAACCTGAAGAAGGCCCTGGGCGAGGACGGCACGGCCGAGTTCGAGATCACCGGTTCCATCACCGGCGACAGCTGGTTCGGCATCTACTCGACCTCCACCGCTCCCGACCTGCAGAACACGTCCGATTCCGCCGCCGCCTTCGGTGGCTACAAGGACTTCGTCCTCGATGACCTGAAGGTCGAGCACGTGGCATCCGCCGAGCGCACCAAGGCCGACGCCGAGGCCAAGCTCAAGGAAGTCAAGGACACCTACAACGGCAAGAGCGGCGACTACTCCGCCGAAGTCTGGACCACGTACGTGAACACGGTGGCCGAGATCGAGGCGCTCATCGCCAAGGATAAGCCCGACTACACCACCGCCTACAACAAGGCTGTGGCGCTGGCCGAGTACATGAAGAACGCACCGGGCGACGACTCGAACGATGCGTATGACGTGGCGACCGACGCCTACACCGTCGAGGCGGGCAGCCAGCAGGCACTGTCGGGCGGCAATGAGGGCCCGGCAAGCCTCGCCCAGGACGGCAATGCCGGCACCCACTGGCACACCTCCTGGAGCGCCAACGCAGTGTCCGCCGGTACCGCCTGGTATCAGTTCAACCTGAACGAGCCGACGACCATCGACGGCCTGCGCTACATGGCCCGCAGCGGCAGCGCGAACGCGAACGGCAAGATCAAGAAGTACAAGATTACGCTGACGCTGTCCGACGGCACCACCAAGGACGTCGTCACCAATGGCACGTTCACCACGACCAGCGGTGTCTGGCAGAAGGTCAAGTTCGACGCGGTCAAGAACGTCACCAAGGTGCGCATCACCGCTCTCGAAACCGCGGGACAGTCCGCGGGCGAGGTGAACACGTACGCCTCCGCTGCCGAGCTGCGTGTCACCACGGTTCGCGACGTGCCGAGCACCGAGGTCAAGGTCAACAAGTGCGATCTGCAGAACCTGTACGATGACGCTTCCGCCCTGACCGAGGCCACCTACACCGCCGACACCTGGAAGGTGCTCGTCGCCAAGCGCGACGCCGCCAAGAAGGTGCTGGACGACGAGAACGCCACCGCGTACGACGTGGCTCTCGCCTACCAGAACCTGAAGGACGCCATCGCCGCTCTGGAAGAGCGCGTGGACACCTCCAAGCTCGCCGGCCTGGTCGCCGATGCCGAGAAGCTCAAGGAATCCGCGTACACCAAGGATTCGTGGGCCGCGTTCAAGAAGGCTCTGGATGCCGCCAAGGCCGTCCTGAACAATGCGAACGCCACCAAGGCTGACGTCGATGCCGCGTATAACGCGCTGAACGCCGCGATGAAGGCCCTGAAGCCCGCCTCCTCCAAGCCGACTCCGAACCCGGAGACGACCGACAAGAGCAAGTTGCAGGCCACCATCGATCAGGCCAAGGCCCTGGATCTGAGCGGTTACACGAAGAAGTCCGTCCAGGCCGTGCGTGACGCCCTCGCCAAGGCCCAGAGCGTCCTCGCCGATGACAACGCCACCCAGGCTGACATCGACGCCGCGCAGAAGGCCCTCGCCGACGCGATCGCCGCACTGGAGAAGGCCGATGCCAACGGCAACGCCATCTCCAAGACGGGTGCGAACGTCGCCGTCATCGGCATGGCCGGCATGATGCTGGTCGCCGCCGCTGGCGCGGTGTTCATCGCCCGCAAGCGCGCCGAGTGATATAAGTAAATAGAAATAGGGAGGTCGCCCTGTGGCGGCCTCCCTATTTTGTGTTCAATCCGTTATGGGTGGCCAGGACCGCGTCATTCTGCCTCCGCCAGCGGGGGCAAATATGTAGTCCCTTGTTTTATATTTCAGGCGTAGATGTTTCTCGGGCGCATGTCCTCCGGCAGGCCCTCCAGCAGTGTCGCCACGGAGCCTTCCTCGAAGACGGAGCGGATGCCTGCGGCCAGCAGCGGCGCCACCGACAGCACGGTCATGTTATCCAGGCGCTTCTCCTGCGGCACTGGCACAGTGTCCATCAGGATGATTTCGCGGGCGCCGCAATCGCGCAGGCGCTCCACGGCCGGGCCAGACAGCAGACCATGCGTGGCGACCAGAGTCACCGAGGCGGCGCCGGAGCTGCGCAGCGTGCGCACGGCCTCGCAGATTGTGCCGGCGGTGTCGATCATGTCGTCCACCACCACGCAGTCGCGCCCCTGCACGTCGCCGATGATGCCATGCGCTTCGGCATGGTTCGGGCGCGTGATGTCGCGAGTCTTGTGGATGAACGCGAGCGGGAGCCCGCCCAGCTTGGCGGCCCACTGCTCGGAAACCTTGATGCGGCCGGCGTCGGGGGAGACGATCGTCGCCTTGTCCATAGGCACGTGGCTGCGCACGTAGTCGATCAGCACGGGCATGGCGGTCAAATGGTCGACCGGGCCGTCGAAGAAGCCCTGTTCCTGCGCGGCATGCAGGTCGACGGTGACCAGACGGTTCGCCCCCGCGGTGCGGAACAGGTCGAACATCAGGCGGGCGGTGATCGGCTCGCGGCCCTGATGTTTCTTGTCCTGACGGGAGTAGCCGAGGAACGGTGCCACGACGGTGATGGACTTGGCGGAGGCGCGCTTGAGGGCGTCGATCATCAGCAGTTGCTCCATCACCCACTTGTTGATCGGGTTGGTGTGGCACTGCAGCACGAACACGTCGGCGCCTCGAACCGGCTCCGCGAACCGCACATACATCTCACCGTTGGCGAAGTCGTATGCGGTGGTGGGCAGCACGTTGATGCCGAGATATTGAGCCACTTCATTGGCAAGCTCAGGGTATGCGCGGCCCGTCACCAAGGCCAGTCGCTTATCGGGTGTGCCCTCAAGGATCGCCGACATGTTTTTCCGCTCTTTCCGTCGATAGTTTCGTTACCGTTCACCGTGGTGATACGTTGCCGTACACAAACCTTATCCAATATACAAGAACCCGCCGTCCCAAGAGGAACGGCGGGTTGCGATGCTCACGGATTCTTCCACTTACGGCACGGTGCGCGCAGCAGGTGCCCCGTGCCGGGCGAAATCATTCCGATCAGTCGTCGTCCAGCGTGATGTCCAGCTTGTCGCCGTCCAGCGTGAACTGCCCGCTGATGCTGAAGCTGGTGGAACTGTCCGTCGGCTCCCAGGAGTCGTCATAGTTCTTGTACTCGTACGCCACCTTGGCTTCGCCGCCGTACACGTAGAAGCTGCCCGAGTCGATGCTGAGGTCATCAGTGGTGACGGTCGGGTATTCGGTGATGTTCCACGCGATGTTGCGGTAGTCGTCATCGGAACCGTACATGCTGAACGGGCAGCCTTCAGGCTGTGCATCCGTGGACTTGGCGCAGGTATCCAGCTTGTCCTTGATCTTCGCGTTGATCTCGTCTGCCAGAGCGTCGGTCGGCTCGGCAGAGATCGAGGCGGAGGATTCGGAGGAGGTGGTCAGCGTCGTCGAATCCGCGGTCAGATACTTCGACGTGACCGGTTTCACCGTGTACGAGCCCGGATACACCTTGAAGGTGTAGGTGCCGGAATCGGATGCTGTGGCGTTCTTCGCGCCGACCTTGACACCGTTGACGGTGAAGTTGGTGATGGCCGGTGACGCGTAGACGGAGATCTCCTTGACCAGCGGCGTCGTGATGTTCCAGTTCTTGAAGATCAGGAACTTGGATCCGTTCGGCGCGACCGTCAGAATGTCGGTCATGGACTTGCCGCCCAGCGTGTACGAGATCCGCATCGTGCGGGAGCCGTCCGCGTTGTCGGTGGCGGAGATGATGCGCTGGTTGCTGATCGTGGTCTTGTCGCCCTTGGAAGCCGCATTGGTGAGCAGTGTGCGCTTGCCGTTGGCGACCTGCGGGTCGGAGATGCCGTTGGCCTTGTCATAGTCGCCGGACGCGATGGCCGACAGGTAGCTCTTCACGGTGTTATCGGCGCTGAACACGGTGGAGTTGACCACTGCGTAAGCGATACCGAGCAGGGCAAGCACGCCGACGATGGCGCTGATGATGATGGCCAGCTTCTTCTGCTGCGGGGTCATGGCCTTGGCTGCAGCCGGGGCGGCGGGAGCAGCCACCGGAACGGGGGCGACAGGTGCAGCTGCAGGAGCGCCGGCAGGAGCGCCGGCAGGAACTTGGACAGTCGGGGCACCACCTTGGGCCTGAAAGGCCGCGGCGTCGGTGCCGGCAGCGGGAACCCCCTGAACCGGAGCACCGGGAACGGGAACGCCCTGAACGGGAACGCCCTGAACGGGAACGCCCTGAACGGGAACGCCCTGAACCGGGATGCCAGCTGCGGGCGCGGTCGGCATCCCGGTGCCGGCGCCAGGCTGTCCGCCGAAGGACGGCTGCGGGCCGGTGTAGCCGGCGACCGCGGCGACCTGTGACGGGAAGCGACCGAAGTACGCTCCGCATGCCGCCGCATACGCGGTGACCTCGGCGGGCGCCGGGCGGACCGTGCCGCCGACGAACAGCTTCCATGCGCCGCCCATCGACAGCACCATGGCCGGGCCGAATGTCAGCGCCACCACCTCGATCAGGAACGACCATACGGCCGCGACGAGGAAGTACCATGCCGCGATGTTCAGCGACGCGTCATAGGTATCGGACTGCATGGTGTAACCCAGCGTCGCGGACGTGAACAGGAACGTGACGATCAGCCAGATCACCAGCGTGGCGACCGGAGACTTCCACGAGTGCTGCCATTCCGCATATGCCGGATCATAGATGTTGCGTGCCGCGGCGCGCAACGCAATGTAGAACGTGGTGATAAGGAACGCCACGAATACCAGCCACAGCTGCCACGGTGCGCTGATGGAGCCGACGTACTGGTTCGAGAAGCCGAACAGCGACAGGTTAGCGATATTACCGCTGGCCGTGATGCCGACCGCGCCGAACGAGCCGAGCGCGAACGTCAGGAACGAAAGGTACGGCAGCAGAATCGGGAACAGCATGAACATCTGGCCGTTGTGCAGGCTGCTGGACAGCATGATCAGGCAAATGAAGCCGATCACCGTGAACACGACCGCGTAGATGAACGCCGCATCAAGCAGCGTGCGCACGAAGCCGCGCGTGCGGTGAGCCCACTTCCAGGCCGCGGTGAACACGTTGTTGGAATCCGAGGCGTACTGGGCGAGCAGATAGCCGAAGAACGCGCCGATCGCGGCGAGCAGTAGCGTCATGAAATACGTACGGGCGGAGACGCCGGTCAGGATGGCCTTGGCCTGAATGCCGCCCATGCTGCCGGCTCCCAGCGTCAGCGGGAAGATCGCGGCGAGAATCAGATAGACGAATCCCATCACGACGCCGATGATGACGCTGCTGACGATGCCGGTCCACTTGAACCGGATGGCGAACTTACGCGCGAACCAGTATGCGCCGAACGCGGTGCCGAGAACCAGCGCCACGCCGGAAAGACCGACAGGCATCCATAGATGGCCGGACACGCCGAAGGACGACATGGAGAGGTTGCCTCCGGTGATGTTGGGCGACAGTTGACCGGATACGCCCAGAACCATCACCAGAATCAGGAACTGGAAGAAGTTCGGCGTCACCGTGCCGGAACCGCTGGCGTCACTCATCATGCCGGACAGGCCGGGGACCATGCTCAGCTTGGACGCCCATGATGAGCCGGCCGACAAAAAGAAGATGGAGCCGATCAGGGCCAGCGCCATCGCGCCGATCAAGCCGAAGGCAAGGCTGATTGCGGCGGTCTGCAGCGAACGCGCGGAGAACAGCTCCTTGAACATCGGGTTGGGGACGAACTGCTGCGGAACGCCGGGCTGAACCGGGGCGCCGGGTGCGCCGGGGGTAACGGGGACAGGTGCGCCGGGGACGGGAGCACCAGGCGCGGGCGCAGCAAAAGTGCCGGGAGCCGGTGCTGCAGCCGCAACAGGTGCGGCGGCGGGAACTTCTCCGGCCAGAGCGGCGACTGGCACTTCTGCCGCCGGGACGGGAGCTGCAGGAGCTTCTTGTGCGGGGACTGGTTCGGGAACCGCCGGGAAGGCCGGCTCGGCCGCGGGCTGTTCCGCGCCTGTCTCTTATACACATCTCCGAGCCCACGAGACTAAGGCGAATATCGTAT
>ENA-OXVN01000151-OXVN01000151.1-human-gut-metagenome-genome-assembly--contig:-NODE-151-length-14354-cov-14.6461_pt1 | contig 14354 bp, 14 predicted proteins | sample MGYA00249251_ERZ652698 | MGnify/ENA primary metagenome ERZ652698 (study PRJEB26925, sample SAMN05826886) | human gut metagenome | biome: ENVO:2100002; feature: ENVO:00000062; material: ENVO:00002003...
GTCCGGAGGACGTGGTCATGTTCGGGCCTCCCGGCACCGGCAAGACCCACCTCGCCATCGCGTTGGGCAGGAAGGCCTGCCGGCAGGGCGTGCCGGTGCGGTTCTACACCGTCGCGGGCCTGGTCATGAGGCTCCTGCGCGCCAACACGGAAGGCAAACTCGACCGGGAACTGCAAGCCATCGCCAAGGCCCGCATGATCGTCATCGACGAGCTCGGCTACGTGCCCATCGACGAGGAAGGCAGCAGACTCCTGTTCCAGGTCGTGACCAACGCGTACGAGACCCAGAGCATCGTCTACACCACCAACATCGAGTCCGGCGGATGGGGACGCGTGTTCGGCGACCCGAACATGGCCGCCGCGATCATCGACCGCACCGTCCACCACGGACGCATGATCAGGTTCGAGGGCGAATCCTACCGCAGGACCCACGCCCTCATGCAATAACAAAACAACCAAAACCAGACGAAACCAGCCGACGGTAACCCGGCCGACAATTGACCGATAACCCGGACAGCCGTCCACGGTAAAACGGCACACCAGCGCTTGACAAAACACAGCCGGCCGTACGACTGGCTGGGCGTGCGCCGCTGGCGGCATCTCGACATCGGCTGCGCCAGGCTCCTGCTGGAGCACGCGCCCCGGAGAGTCGATTGCGCGGAGCACGGGGTGACCGTCGCGATGGTGCCGTGGCGAGACGCAAGAGCGCGTACACGCGTGACTTTGAGCGGCAGGTCGCATGGCTGAGCGTGCACGCGCCCAGGAGCGCCGTGTCGGCGCTGATGCGCGTCGACTGGAAGAGCGTGGGCCCGATCTGCAGACGCGTCCCTCTCGGGCATCGAGGAGTTCTCGAGGCTCGGCGAGAAGATCGACCGCCGCCGCTTCGACATCCTGCGCACCATCCGGTCCGGACTATCCAACGCTCGCCTGGAGGCCGTCAACAACAAGATCAAGACCACCATCAAGATGGGCTACGGCTACAGGAACCTCGGCAACCTCATCGCCCTGGTCATGCTCAAATGCGGCGGCCTCAACCTCCAACTCCCCGGACGCCAATAACCCGTAAGCCAGACCAGGGACCCACACCCACACAAACACCCGAAGAGCCGTTTTTCGTATGCACTCCGTGATGCCAGCTGTGCTATTTAGGATGCCTGGAAAGACGCCAATCTTGACTTTGTCGAACAATGCACATCGACACGCCGATCGAACATGGTTTTTACTATCTACTTCATTGAAGATATGATTCACTTCTAAGTGAGCAGGCCGGACAAGTCGTACTCACCTAGAGACCAGAAATACTGGCCTTTGTTTCACGGGAAAGGTGCAGGTGATGAAGATGAAACTAATCGCCATCATTGTCATTCTCATCCTCCCGATCCAGGAGTATGAGTCTTTCTTCGCTATTAGAGGGTAGCAGATGAATGATGTTATGCCAGTTGCGACACCATTCACTTGATATCCTGCAGGGCGCACCATCGGCTGCCCGTGTCGTCTCAGCAAGGCGTGGATTGAAAAAATGATGCAGATAGTATAGGTATCTCAAAAATGCGTCGTCTGTGCCTCCGATTCAAAGCGGAGGCACAGACGACGCAATCCATATTCCACGGCTTTTTCAGCACTGGACCTCTAATTTTCCGCATAATTACGTCGCGTTCGGTAAAAATTTACCGCACATAAAAGATCCGGCGATAAGGGGGGGTACGCAGATGTTTCAATTATTCAGAAAGGGTGCGCAATGGGACATGCATTGATGCCTAAGGATTTATTATTAGCGCGTAAAGACGATGACGGCAATACGCAGACGCTGTATGACCATTTGCACAACACAGCGAAACTGGCAGCGGGCTTTGAAAAAAGAAGTTCTGTTACGGCGTTTGCCGCAGGATTGCTGCACGATTCCGGCAAAGCTACGGATGACTTCAAACGATATCTGCTGACCGGCAACCGCAAGCGAGGGGAAGTCGTTCATGCCAAGCAAGGCGCGTTCATTGTTGATGATTGTGCTGCCGATTTTCCATCATCAGCAGCCAGCATGATAACCGCAGAAGTACTTGAGCTGGCAATCGCTAATCATCATGGTCATCTGCCGGATTGCCTAGACGCTTGTGGAGGAACTGCTTACTTTAGGAAGTTGACAGGCGAGAACAAAAAAGCCGAGCAGTACCACTATCAAGAAGTACTGAGCCATGTTTCTTCCTTAAACCTAGATATAAACACCAATTTCGCCAACAGTGTCGCTGAGACCAATAGACTGCTAGAAACAGTCGATTCCTGTGGTATTTCACCGCGCAACACGAGGAATTCTCGTAGCTTCTTCTTGGGCCTGTATGCAAAATACATCTATTCGCGGCTCGTAGATGCGGATCGAGTCGATGCGGCAAACTTCACGGCTCATCAACCATATACTTCGCAGACTCCCAATTGGGAAGAACTGACTCGTCGACTAGAAAATGCGATCAGTGGTTTTGATACATCGTCGAAGATCAGCAAAATCAGGATGCGTATCTCTGAGGATTGTCTTGCAGCCAGCACTCGCGATACAGGAATATACCGTTTAGGTGTGCCCACGGGCGGTGGAAAAACTTTGGCCTCTCTACGTTTTGCGCTCCATCATGCCCAGGAAACAGGAAAACACCATATCATTTACATCACCCCTTATTTGTCAATTACAGAGCAAACCGTGCAGGTATTCCGCAATGTCCTCGATCTCGACAAAGACGACGAGATTCTTCTCGAGCATTATTCGAGCATGGTTCCGGATAAAGATGACGAAAAGGAGCAGCAACGACGTCTCGCTGCAGAGCGATGGGATAAGCCTATCATCGTGACTACGATGGTGCAGTTCCTGGAAACTGTGATGTCTGCGAAAGCAACAAAACTACGCAAGTTCCACAACTTGGCTGATAGCGTTATCGTCTTTGATGAAGTACAGGCACTGCCCACCAATACCATTAACGTGTTCAACGAAGTCGTGAGTTTCCTCTCCAAGATTCTGGGTTCCACGATTTTGCTCTGTTCGGCCACTCAGCCACTTTTGGAACAAACCGACCGCAGAAATCTGTTGCTTTCAGATAAGCCTGATCTAATTGATCCCGACAATGATTATGCCGAGCAACTTCGTCGGACCAATATTGTCGCTTCATCGCAGGGTCTGACCCTCGATGATTTTGCAGCAGAAATTTATAGCAAAGCGTTGGATAACGGTAACTGTTTGGCTGTGGTTAATCTAAAAGGCGAAGCCAAACAGCTATATCAACTCGTCAAGGAACTAGACGTTGACCACCGGTTTACATTGGTGCATCTGAGTACTGCGATGTGCGGTGCACATCGCAAAAACCAACTTGCCGTGCTGAAGAAATGCCTGCCGAAAAAAACTGGAGATTCGGGCCAACCAGTGATTTGTATCAGTACTCAGCTCATTGAAGCCGGCGTGGACATTTCGTTCTCTTGTGTTATTCGTGCAATGGCGGGACTCGACAGTATCTTGCAAGCAGCGGGTCGCTGCAATCGCAATGGCGAATCGCAGATGCCGAGAAACGTTTATGTATATCCCATTAAGGATGAGTCAGGACTGAGATATCTTCCTGAAATCCAATTAGGGAAAGAGATCACGGACCAACTCATCCATGATTATCCGGAACAAGACTTGCTCTCTGCATTTATGATCGAAGAATATTACCGCGCTTACCTTATCCGGTATCCAAAATTAGTGGACTCCAAATCACGGAACATTGGAACCATGGATTACTCAATTCTCGGAGGCGAAGAAACCGTATACGACCTATTGTCGTTCAACCGTCGCCGTCGCGGGTTGTACTGTAACCGCGTCGGAGAGCAATACCCATACGCATTTGCCCAGGCTTTCCAGACTGTGGGAGATAGCTTCCATGTCATTCCCGGAGGTACCACGGATGTTGTGGTACATTATGGACAGGCGATGGAGCTGATTGACCAACTTAATGGTGAGGGGGATTTTGCATCCAAGATTAAGATACTGCGCTCATTGCAGGAGTATACGGTTTCTCTCTTCGATTACGAATTCAAGGCACTTGACAAGTCGAAATCGATTAGCGAAGCGAATGGAGATTTCGGCATATTAGTGCTCAACGAAGAAAACTACAGTCAAGACTTCGGATTCCTCTTGAAAGCGGAAATGCCGCTTCTGATGAAGTAGGTGATTATGGAAAAGCATCGCAACTCGATTGAATATGTGATATATGGCGACTACGCCTTGTTCTCAGAAGTTGCCACCCGCACGGGCGGAGAAAAAAACTCATATCAGATTCCAACGTATCAAGCCCTGAAGGGTATTACTGAGAGCATCTATTGGAAACCAACAATCGTGTGGGTCATTGACGCAGTACGCGTGATGAACAAGATTCAGACCGAAGGCAAAGGTATCCGGCCAATCAAGATGAGTGGCGGGAATGATCTGTCGTATTACACCTATTTGAAGAAAGTCAAGTATCAAGTACTTGCTCATTTTGAGTGGAATGAGCAACGCGAAGACTTGCGTGTAGACCGCAACGAGAACAAACACCACAATATCGCCAAGAGATCAGTCAATCTTGGAGGCCGAAGAGACATTTTCCTCGGCACCAGAGAGTGCCAAGGATATGTGGAACCATGCGAGTTCGGTTCTGGCGAAGGATTCTACGACGGTTATGGTGATTGGCAGTTCGGCTTTGAGTTTCATAGTTTTATTTATCCAGATGAAAACCCGGAACATGACTTTATCGCCCAGTTCTGGCGTCCAATAATGCACGATGGCATCATTCAGTTTGAACGCCCCGATTCCACACAATTAGATCAACGCATTATCCGGCGCAATCAGCATGTCAAAGGTTTTATTGAGGGTCGCAATTTTAGCATGGCGGAGGAGTAGACATGAGTTTATGGTCCAGTCTGCTGCAGACGTATGATGCAGTGAACAGTTCAGCAGGAATCACGCCTCTCAATGAAGACGTGAATAAAACCTTGTTGCCTCTTTATCACACTACGTTGAAGACTCAGCTACAGGTCACACTTGATGAAAACGGATACCCCACTATCAAGCGAGATAATGCCGACATTGAAATTATCGCCCCTTGTACTGAGCAATCCATGGGGCGCTCCGGAACGGTGCTGCCTCCGCACCCGTTATTCGATCAGTTGCAATACATCGACACCAATTATGACCCGGTCAAGCATGAATCATATCTCAGCCAGCTTGCCAGTTGGAAAGGTGATAATGCGAAGTTGAATGCTATTTACCAATATCTTTCGCAGCATAGCGTAATCGAAGAAGCTCGAGCACAAGGTATTGGAATCGATCCCAAGAAAGATAGTAAAATCGGAGTCCGCTTTGCGGTACATGTTCGCCATGGTGATTATGAACCGAATGTTTGGGCGGATCATGCAATACGGGATTTGTGGATAGCCCATGAGGAGCAGGTGCGGCACGGTGCCAGTCTTGGAACTGATCTGTTCGGCGAGACACTGTACAAGCCTTCCACTAACTTCCCAAAGAAGATTGTCAATGTAAATGGTAACGCCAAATTGATATCCGCCAATGACAACACGAATTTCACTTTCCGTGGGCGTTTCGCTAATCGCGATGAAGCACTGAGTATTGATACCCTGACTTCACAGAAAATCCATACAACGCTGCGCTGGCTTGCAGCCAATAATGGCACGCTTACCGGTAGTCAGGATATTGTGATTTGGGCAATTGACGGCCATCCGACGGACAATGTTTTTGATCCCACTGGAAATTCCCGCGATGTGGCCGAACAGGTCGATGACCGTACTGATTCTGAAAAACTTATAGACGCAAACGTTCAAACTTACGCGAATTATGCAAAGCAATTCGGTAAATTGTTGCGCGGTTATGGCAACGAAAAGGTACTGCAACAAATGCAGCAGCATAGCAGACGAATAGTCGTGACTATCTTCGATGCCGCCACTTCGGGGCGTCTTAGCGTTACCTTCTACCGTGAATTATCCCAAAACGAGTACATTGAAAGCGTTCTTCAATGGCACGAAGATGCTGCGTGGTACCTCACTTGTTTTGATAACAAAAACAGCGCATCTACCGATGACGAGGCTCCGCACGGGTCCAAGAAGCCTTCCGATAAGCCGAAGCCAATTCCATACATCGGCGCGCCGTCATTCGCGGATGTTATCAACTGTGTGTACAGCACTGACGATCACAGCAGTGATAGTTACAGACGCTTTGCCAAATATGTAAAAAAACAACTCGTAGAGTGCATGTTCAGCAACGCTGGCCTTCCTGCATCGCTCCTGCAGCCGGCTTTCCACAAGGTTATTCGGCCATTGTCCTATGACAGTTTATCTGTCTGGCAGCACAATTTCGAAGTCGCCTGCAGTATGTGGAAAAAGTACTACATCGATCAAGATAAAAAACTTCCCCTAAATGAAAGGAACAACATCACCATGGATTTAGACGAGAAGCGAACGGACCGAGATTATTTATTCGGCCAGTTGCTGGCGCTCGCTGACAATTACGAATACAGAGTTTTATTAAGGCAGAGCGGTGGAAGGACACCGGACCGCACCACTAATGCCGTAAAACTGATGAATAATTTCGTAGCCAAACCATCGACCACGTGGCTGACATTACGGCAGCAACTGAATCCATATATCATCTCCTCCACCAATGGGATGTTCTTCCAGAACGAAGTTGACGAGGTCATGAGCAAGTTCAAAGAAGGAGACTTCGAAAGCAATAAGCCATTGTCATCACTATTCTTGCTCGGTTATTCCCACAAACGCAGACAGCTTATCCAGAAGGCCGATGCCGCCAAGCAACTCAAAGAACAGAACATTGAAAATAAAGGAGAATGAATCATGACTAGCTTGCAGCACAAAATTGATTTCGTACTGACGTTCGCTGTTGAAAACGCCAACCCTAACGGCGATCCGCTGAATGGAAACCGTCCACGTACCACTGCTGAAGGCTTGGGTGAAATGTCGGATGTGGCAGAAAAGCGCAAGATCCGCAATCGCCTACAAGACGCAGGCGAGCGAATCTTTGTACAGTCCACAGACCGTACTGATGATGGAGAAAAATCTCTGTCAGATCGTTGGAAAGCTTTTACCAAGACCCTAAGCAAGGAAGACCAGAAGGACCGAGAAGCTCTATCCTACAGAGCTTGCGAACAGTGGATTGATGTCCGCTCCTTTGGACAAGTGTTTGCGTTCAAAGGAAAGGAAAAGGAAGGCGATGCTTCCGTCTCCATTCCAGTGCGCGGTCCGTTCACCATACAATCTGCATTCTCTCTTGAACCCATCGCTATTGACGACGTACAAATCACCAAGTCAGTGAATGGCGAAACTACAGACACGAATAAGAAATCCTCCGACACCATGGGTATGAAGCACCGTGTCTCCGGACGTGCTGTATATGTGACCCATGGCAGTATCAGCCCTCAATTGGCAGAAAAGACTGGTTTCACTGAGAAAGACGCAGAGAAAATCAAAGAAGCTTTGCTGACTCTGTTTGAGAATGACGAAAGTTCAGCACGACCTGCAGGCTCCATGGAAGTGGTGAATCTGGCGTGGTTTACGCACAACAGCAAAGCGGGCCAATATTCGTCAGCGAAGGTCCACCGTACTGCCAAGGTTGATGAAGAAGGTGTCATCACCGTGGATACCACGCATATTCCCGGTCTCCATTATGAAGTACTCGAAGGTCGCTGAATCAATCCCGTCAGTATTGTCGGCATAAAGGAGCAACTGTGAAAGAGCCAACAGATTATCCAGAGGACGATTGGCTGGCTCTTTCCGGCCTCCAACATTTCGCGTTTTGCAGGCGGCAGTGGGCTCTGATTCATATCGAGCAGCAGTGGCAGGACAACTATCTCACTACTGCGGGCTCCCTCGAACACGATCGAGCGCATGATTACAGCGAATCGGAAACAAGGGGCAATCTGCTTATTATGCGTGATCTCCGTGTGTTCTCACGACGATTGGGCATTACCGGAGCATGCGATGTGGTCGAGTTCCGTCAATCGGATGAAGGCGTGCCATTGCATGGGCGAGCCGGTACTTGGCTGCCGTATCCTGTGGAATACAAGCATGGTGTTCCAAAGCAGGTGGATGCGGATCGTCTTCAACTTTGTGCGGAAGCCATGTGTTTGGAAGAAATGCTGGCTTGCTCGATTCCGGAAGGTAGCTTGTTCTATCAGCAGACTAAACGACGGGAGCGGGTGCAATTTGATGAGTCGTTGCGTGGACAGATCGTCGCAATGACAAGTGAAATGCATGATCTGTTTAGTCGTGGGCACACGCCGAAAGTCAGACCCTCAAAAGCTTGCAGGGCCTGTTCTTTGAGTGATATATGCTTGCCGAAGATTGCTAAAACACGCTCAGCGCATCAATTCATTGAGGAATCCGTGCAGGCGGGAGTAGAGGGGGTGGCGGGTTGAAATGAGACAGCTACTTAATACGTTGTATGTCACCAGCGAGGACGTATATCTGTCGCTAAAGAACGATAATGTCATCGTTCAGCAAGGTGATAACACACTTGGCCGGATTCCGTTGCGCTCGTTGGAGAGCATCATAAGCTTCTCGTACAAGGGCGCATCGCCGGCCCTGATGGGAAAATGTTCGGAACTTGGCGTGGGGCTCTCGTTCTTTTCTCCACGAGGATGGTACTACTGTTCTATTCTCGGCGAGAAGAATCGTAATGTTTTGCTTCGTCGTGAGCAATTTCGTTTCGCGGACGATGAGAGTGAGGCTTTGCCGTTTGCAAGATCATTCATCATAGGGAAGATATACAACTGCCGCTGGGTGCTTGAACGAACTAAGCGAGACCATGCGCTACGAGTGAATAGCGAGCGGATCGCGGCACAGAGCGAGAAGTTGCGGCAATCCTTGGCGAATGTTCGTAATTGCACGTCCATAGATGAGTTACGCGGTGTGGAAGGGCTAGCCGCCAAAGATTATTTCTTCACCTTTGACAATCTGATTTTGCGTGATAAGGATGACTTCTTCTTCCAACAACGCAGCCGAAGACCGCCGCTGGACAGGGCAAATGCTTTGCTGTCATTCGTCTATTCGCTGTTGACCAGTGATTGTATTGCAGCCTTACAGGGAGTTGGGCTCGATCCCTACGTGGGGTTTCTGCATACTGATAGACCGGGTAGAGCTTCTTTGGCCCTGGATCTGGTAGAAGAATTTCGTCCGGCTATTGCAGATCGTTTCGTACTCACGCTTATCAACACAGGGGTAATCAAACCTTCCCAGTTCGAGGTTCGTGAAAATGGCGGCGTGTTTCTTTCTGAGGGCGGTCGCAAGACCGTGCTTGCTGCATGGCAGAAGCGTAAACAGGAAACAATTACGCATCCATTTTTCGGTGAAAAGATACCTTGGGGACTAGTGCCGCATGTGCAGGCGTTGCTGTTGAATCGTGCGATTCGTGGTGATTTGGATGCTTATCCGCCATTTATGTGGAAGTGATTTTGTGATTGCTCGTGCTTGCTTGTGCTGCTGGAATATGAGAATGGGGTATTGGAATGATGGTTGTTGTGGCTTATGATGTCAACACTGAGACGCCAGACGGTAAGAGGCGTCTTCGGAGCGTGGCCAAAACCTGCATGAAATATGGGCAGCGCGTACAAAACAGCGTTTTCGAATGCTCTGTGACCCCGTCCGACTATCTGATTCTGAAGCATGACCTTGCAGAGATTATGGATGAGATGTGCGACAGTTTGCGCTATTACAATTTGGGTTCGAAGTATGCTTCGAAGATCGAGCATCGCGGCAGACAGCGACACGTGCCTGTCGATGGGGTGATGATGCTCTGATAGGCATTGCAAGCAAGGGAGCAAGTGGACGTCGCTGATTATGTCATGTGATTGGTGTCGTCGTAAAGCTTCTATGGAGTATTCGTCCTTTCGCACTGCGAAATGGCAAGAGGATGAAGGTCGTCTTTGTTCTTCTGGTTGTTTGATAACTTCATAGTGGATATTGTGAGGTGTCTGGAGCCTCCGGGACGGTATCTGAAGCGTCAACAGTGGTTTACGGTACGATCGATGTCGTGAATGGACGATTGTGCCTGCATTATGGCTGAGGCTGTCCATTTTCACAGGCCGCTTCCCATTCGGGGAGCGTGGATTGAAATCTCGGGCATGTGGGAGCCCCCCCAAGCGGCCAACAGTCGCTCCTCATCCGGGTAGCGTGGTTTTTCGGGGCCAGACACTCATAGCGTGTCCCAAGGAGAACGGGAGACGCTGAAAACTACTAGTGATGAAAGGTGGTGTGCTATGACAATGGTTGAGAGTTTGCCGACTTACTCCTCGGCCGAGGCTGAGGCAAGGAGCAAGGGCGACAATCTGATCAGCATGATTAATGTCTATCTTGCCGGGTATGCGGCTGCCGGCATGCCTGTTGACGTTGAGACCACGGGCAAGACGCTGCACGCTCTCCCCGCTGATACTGTTCTGCGCACTGACGCCGATTTTGATGCTTTCGAGCATGAGGTGTTGGGCGATGATTGAGGTCACCTACTCAGATTCAGCAAAGGCGGACGTTAAACGTTTGAAGCGTTACCGTCGTGATTGCGCGGCTGAGGTTCTGCGTATCGTTCGTGAGGGATTGCGCATGAACGGGTGTGTTTTCCGAAGCGTACGGGCCACATGAGTTGACCAATCCGGATGCTCGTTTTTTCTGGCTACATGGAATTTCACGCATTCGATGATGTTCTCGTGTTGTATTATCCGCCGTGTCCGAACGGTTTCATTCGTGTCATGCGGGTGTGTACGCATTGGGAATTGCATACTGGCGTATTCGGTCTTGATTGGTCCGATCCCAAGAATGAGGACGAAGCCAAAGCCGAGTATGGCTTGGCCAATGAGGTCATAGAGTCTGAATGGTTTAAGTAGCTTGGGCTGCCAGCCTTACGAACTGTTGAGGCAGTCGAAAAAGGAGATGGCACTATTACGTGTAGTTTGTTCCGTTGCAATTGAGGTATGCGCAAAGGGTCGAGCATCGTGGTGGGCGGTGACATTTGCCTGTTGATGGGATGGCAATGCCTGAACTGGCTGCGTCGAGGGGAGGACGGTGATGTCGCCGATATCGTGCCATGTGGCCGGTGCGACCTTAAAGTTCTCATGAATTACTCGTCCTTTCGCACTGTAGAATGACGTGGAGATGAGGGTTATTTTTGTCTCTCTGGTTGCTTGATGACTTCATAGTGGCTAGTGCGCTGGTGTTTTTGACTTTTACGGACGGTGCCCAAAACGTCAACGACGATCTGCGATACAATCAGTGTTGAAAATGGATGATTTTGCCCATATCGTGGGCGAAGATGTCCATTTTCGCGGTCGCTCCCCATCCGGGGAGCGTGGATTGAAATTATAAGGTGCATCTGGATAAGGTTCCATCTGACGAGTCGCTCCCCATCCGGGGAGCGTGGATTGAAATCACGACCGTGTGCGTGAGGGCAAGCTGCGGCATGTCGCTCCCCATCCGGGGAGCGTGGATTGAAATGGTTATGCGCCTGAATATGCTCAAATAACACGCCTGTCGCTCCCCATCCGGGGAGCGTGGATTGAAATTTCGAGTGTCTTGAGCGGAGCCTGTTTCCCTTCCGGTCGCTCCCCATCCGGGGAGCGTGGATTGAAATTACCTGTCGATGATGCTCGACGTTCCCGTGCCGCGTCGCTCCCCATCCGGGGAGCGTGGATTGAAATCCACGCATCATCGGCCAGTTTGAGATTATCCCCGAGTCGCTCCCCATCCGGGGAGCGTGGATTGAAATCCGCACAGCCATTTCTCCGCGACAGCCTGCCCCGGTCGCTCCCCATCCGGGGAGCGTGGATTGAAATATTTTGAACTTTGGCAGGAAGATGATGAAGGCCGGGTCGCTCCCCATCCGGGGAGCGTGGATTGAAATCAGTAGTTGAGGTTGGCGGCGTCGTGGAGCATGCGTCGCTCCCCATCCGGGGAGCGTGGATTGAAATATGAAGCTGACCGCCGGCAACCACCGCATGTGCGAGTCGCTCCCCATCCGGGGAGCGTGGATTGAAATCAGCAGGGCAGCAAACGGCGGGTGTCAACGTAATGTCGCTCCCCATCCGGGGAGCGTGGATTGAAATATCTGCATCAAATCACTCGGCGAAGTAACCTTCATGTCGCTCCCCATCCGGGGAGCGTGGATTGAAATCTGGTACCACGCCAAGAGCTGGGCCATGACACGGCGTCGCTCCCCATCCGGGGAGCGTGGATTGAAATCGCTTTGATTTGCGGTGTTTCAAAACGTAACCGGTCGCTCCCCATCCGGGGAGCGTGGATTGAAATACGTGAAACGTTTGGAGGAACCACCGACTTGGAAAGTCGCTCCCCATCCGGGGAGCGTGGATTGAAATCTCATTGACATCCCCGTTATCAATGAGATGACCGTCGCTCCCCATCCGGGGAGCGTGGATTGAAATCGCTTAAGCCGGGCGTCAATCTTCGCCATGTCGCGTCGCTCCCCATCCGGGGAGCGTGGATTGAAATAACGAGGCGTCGGATTGGAATTATCTGGTGGCCTATGTCGCTCCCCATCCGGGGAGCGTGGATTGAAATTTGAATATGTGTACGGTGATTGCGATTTTGATTATGGTCGCTCCCCATCCGGTTTGATTATGGTCGCTCCCCATCCGGGGAGCGTGGATTGAAATCATGCTTGGGTCATCATTGCGCCGGCCGGTCTGGTCGCTCCCCATCCGGGGAGCGTGGATTGAAATTGGTTATCGAGCCACAGGGGTTCCGCGGAAGTGGGTCGCTCCCCATCCGGGGAGCGTGGATTGAAATGTCCAGCACCACGGTGAACGTGTCGGGCAACACCACGTCGCTCCCCATCCGGGGAGCGTGGATTGAAATCACGACTTGCGTGACCGCGTCCACCTTGTTGTCGTCGCTCCCCATCCGGGGAGCGTGGATTGAAATGCGAAAACCCGGACTTTGGGAGAGCGGACGGCGAGTCGCTCCCCATCCGGGGAGCGTGGATTGAAATAGGGTCAATCGCAGGATCAGCCTGGGCAAGAACGTCGTCGCTCCCCATCCGGGGAGCGTGGATTGAAATGCCGCCTATGACGGCGGCATGCGGCCAGCGGCGAAGTCGCTCCCCATCCGGGGAGCGTGGATTGAAATAAAGCCACCGAAGAAAAGGAGAAGTAAATCATGGGTCGCTCCCCATCCGGGGAGCGTGGATTGAAATATTCTGGCAAAGGGCTCTCTGACCCCGATCGCGTTGTCGCTCCCCATCCGGGGAGCGTGGATTGAAATACCCGACAGGCGAGATCCCACAGAGCGAGCCGCACCGTCGCTCCCCATCCGGGGAGCGTGGATTGAAATGCCTCACGCGAGTGGAAGCCGGAGACCAGGAAGAGGTCGCTCCCCATCCGGGGAGCGTGGATTGAAATCGCCTTGACGGGCAGATCAAAGGGGATATGGCGCAGTCGCTCCCCATCCGGGGAGCGTGGATTGAAATCGTGAAGAAATGCGATTGGCATCCAAGGGAATGCCGTCGCTCCCCATCCGGGGAGCGTGGATTGAAATTCCTTGACTAGATGGATTGGTTAACAATTGATTGGGTCGCTCCCCATCCGGGGAGCGTGGATTGAAATATGATCGTCCACCCCCAGGTGCCGATGCGCCCGGTCGCTCCCCATCCGGGGAGCGTGGATTGAAATACGTCCGTGACCGTCACGTTCGCGACGTCACCATGTCGCTCCCCATCCGGGGAGCGTGGATTGAAATCCTTTCGATTTTGACGGTCTCCTTGTATGGGTTTTGTCGCTCCCCATCCGGGGAGCGTGGATTGAAATTGGAAGTGGAGTTCCGGCCTTTCCAGGAACGCTGAGTCGCTCCCCATCCGGGGAGCGTGGATTGAAATCCTGCTGATGGTGTCGAGGATGAGGTCCGCGAGGTCGTCGCTCCCCCTCCGGGGAGCGTGGATTGAAATTTTGGAGTGCCTGAGCGTGGATTTCGGTCTGGCGAGTCGCTCCCTGTTTTTAGTCAAGTCGGTGTTTCGTGTTGGGGCTGGTGCCGTTTTGTTGGACTCGTCGTTGATTCCATCACCACCAATCATGCCACAAGACCGAGCTCGCGTCGACGATCCATGATGCTCATGCCGAACTCCGTCTTGATCCGCCTGTCCCGGTACCAGACCATGTAGTCGTTGAGCATGTTGATGAACCCGTCCATCGAGACGCCCGCGAAGCTGCGCTTGTGGAAGAACTCCTGCTTGAGACGGCCGAAGAACCCCTCCGCGGCCGCGTTGTCCGGAGAACAGCCTTTCGCGCTCATCGAACGCGTCAGGTTGTTGTCCGTGCAGATGCGGATCCATTCCGGCCACCGGTA
>ENA-OXVN01000157-OXVN01000157.1-human-gut-metagenome-genome-assembly--contig:-NODE-157-length-14131-cov-76.3236_pt1 | contig 14131 bp, 12 predicted proteins | sample MGYA00249251_ERZ652698 | MGnify/ENA primary metagenome ERZ652698 (study PRJEB26925, sample SAMN05826886) | human gut metagenome | biome: ENVO:2100002; feature: ENVO:00000062; material: ENVO:00002003...
GAGATTCGCCTTAGTCTCGTGGGCTCGGAGATGTGTATAAGAGACAGGGCGAATATTCGACATTGCGCTTGGCACATATCCAGCAATCATTCAGCCTGCGAATTTAGTGTGTGCAGTATGGATGCCAAAGTACGGGTGCACGGCCACTTCAACGGCCTGAAAACGACGTTGCTCTTTACCCTGATGTGGGCCGTCATCATGCTCATCTGGTGGGCCACGGGCGGCAGCAGGCAGACGTTGGGCGTCTATATCGTCATCGGTCTGGTCACCACGTTCGGCACCTACTGGTTTTCCGACAAACTTGCCATCGCCTCCATGGGCGCGCGGGAAGTCAGCGAACAGGAAGCCCCCGAAATCTACCAGATCGTGCGTGAACTGAGCGCCAAGGCCGGCAAGCCCATGCCGCGCATCTACATCGCCCCCACCATGAGTCCGAACGCCTTCGCCACCGGACGCAACGAACGGCATGCGGCCGTATGCTGCACCCAAGGAATCCTCCAGATACTCAACGCCCGTGAGCTGCGTGGTGTGCTGGGCCACGAACTTATGCACGTGTACAACCGTGACATCCTGACCTCCGCCATCGCCTCCGCCATGGCCACTGTCATCTCCTATCTGGGCTACTCCCTGATGTACTTCGGCGATGACCGGAGCGATGATCGCAACGATTCCGGCGGACTCGGCCTGATCGGCGCGTTGTTGAGCATGATTCTCGCGCCGATCGCCGCCTCCCTGATTCAGATGGCCATCTCCCGCACGCGTGAATACGACGCCGACGAGGACGGAAGCCTGCTGACCGGAGACCCCGAAGCCCTCGCCTCGGCGCTGAACAAGATCTCCTATGGCGCGCAGGCCGAGCCGATGCGCAAGACCGCGGGCACCCAGTCCGTTTCCGCGATGATGATCGCCAATCCGTTCTCCATGGCCGGCTTCTCACGCCTGTTCTCCACGCATCCACCGACCGAGGACCGCATCGTGCGTCTCATGCAGATGGCCAACGAAATGAACGGCACGCCGATCGCTCCGCCCACCTACTCCACACGAACTATTCGCTAAGTGCCTCCTACGTAGATCTCCATCATTGTTTTTTCGTTGTTCATGGGTGAGCCACGTCTTTGTCGGGCAACTGTAATCGCTGTTTTCTAGCGTGTACTCGCTGATGTCGCTGAACCATGGAAACACGTGAGCGCATGAGCGTGAACACAAGGAGAAAACAATGAAAAGACATTACGCTGTACCTGTGGTGTCAGCTGTGGTTATGGTGCTAGCTAGCGTTCTGGCAGCTCCGTCCGCGCATGCCGAGCAGTCTGCAACATGGGATTTGCCGCGAGATAAGGATGTCGTGGCGCGATTCGGTTTCGGCAGTGATATTCACGTGGGGCGCGACAGCGGCAAATATGGTTCTGCTGTAGACAAGCTCAAGAATGCGTTGAGCGCTTACCGCCAATCGGGCGTAGATGCGGTCGGTTTTTCCGGCGATCTTACTGATTCCGGTCAAGTCGGCCAGTACCAGACCTTGATGGATACGTTGAACACCGGCACGGATGATTCCGAACAGGTCATTCTGGCTATGGGCAATCATGAAACACTTGATGCGGGTGTGTCAGATTCGCCGCAACGTTTCAAGAAGTACACCGGGCAAGATATGAACAAACTGGTCGAAGTCAACGGCGTCGATGTCATCACGATGGGACCGCAGAACGAGGATGACGATTATCGGGCGGATTACGATTTCCTGAAGACTACGCTTGACCGCATCACCTCTCGGGCGAACTACGATCCGAACCGCCCGATTTTCGTGCTGACCCATCACGGCGTGCAGAATACCGCCTATGTGACCAACGAATGGTACGGCGAGTACGGTGCCGGTACCGATCACGATCTGGTGAAACTCATGCAACAGTATCCTCAGATCATTCAGGTTTCCGGACACTCCCACGCCACGTTGGAAGACGCGCGCTCAATTGATCAGAGCTTGGGATACACCAGCATCCAAGACGGTACGATTGGCGCCTATTTCGAGAATGAAAGCGGCAAGGTGGATCCTATTACCGGTACTGCCGCCACTCGGCCGGCCGATTCCGAGCTGGCCTCGCAGGGGTTGTTGGTCGATGTGTATCGGGGCGGCACGGTGAAAGTGCATAGGATGAATTTCGCAACCGGCACGTGGATATATCCTGACGAACCATGGACCATTACCGCCGATGGAGCCAAGGCTAACGTGTATGGCAAGAATCGTCCAAGTACCCCGGCCATGTTCCCGGACGGCGCGTCGGTAGGCTTTGACACTGCGAAGACCACCGGGAACAGTGCTGCTGTCACCTTCCCGGCAGCCAAGCCCGCTGACGGCACGAACAACAATATGATTCACTCATATCGCATCACGATGACGCCTAAGAACGGCGGCGAGACGGTATACAAATCCGTGTTCAACGATTATTACTATGCCAAGGCTGGGGTCGGGGCTGCTGGAGCCGTGCCGACCCAGAAAAGCAGGTGGTCCGTTACCGTTAAAGGCCTGACGCCGCAGACGGAATACACAGCCACGGTCGAGGCGCTGACCTCGTTTGAAGAGGAGAACGGGGCTGCCGGTGCCGTGATCGCCAGCGGCCAGACAAGTGTGACCACCAATGAGGCCCCTGCTCCCAGCCCGATGTTCAATGTTGATTTTGGCAGTGGCTCGGCCGATGACTACTACGCTCACCAGTCCGTTAAGCAGGGTGGCGTTTCCGCAATCGAGGATAACGCCGAGCTCGGCCAGCAAGTGCTGCATGTGCGTGGCGGAGATGGTGGATACCGGTACACGATGGAAGACGAGGACTACAACGCCATCGCCAACGGATTCACCACGGATGTCGTATTCTCGATTGCGGATGTGCAGAAGGACCAGTGTGTCTTTTCCAATCAGCAAAATGCAGGATTCGGCTTTGAAGTCGAGAACGGCAAACTGGAATTCTGGCTGAATGCCGGGAGTGGCCGAGCCAAGCCAGCAGTGGCTATTCAGCCCGATACTTGGTATCACGCCAGTGCCGTATACGATGGCAACACCGTAACGCTGTATTTGAACGGCGAGAAGGTTGATTCGGCGTCGGCTAAGAGCGGCTTGGTGATTCCGTCCAACGGCGCAAAATACTTCTTCATCGGTGCGGATACCAGCGGCTCTGGCGCTCCGGAATACCAGATGAAGGAAGGGCACGTTGCTCTTGCGCGCATCTCCAGCCAAGTGTTCTCTGACGATGAAGTTGCCGCATCATATACCAACGCGATGGGCGGCGGCCCGGCCGCCAAGCAAACGGTGCGCCAGGCCTTGACTGCGGCTAAGCGTGTGGTTGAAGCTGGCCAGGGAAACTATAGCGATGCAACGTGGTCTGCGTTCGCCGATGCCTATACCACTGCGCTGGTGCGGGTCGAAGACTTCCGTGCCGCCCCGGCCGACCTCAATGCCGCTGCGGTCGCCCTGCGTTCAGCACAGCAGGCATTGCAGGAAACGAATAGCGGAGATGACGGGAATGGCGGCAATGGCGGGGACGGTGGATCAGACGCTGGTGGCCAGGATGCTAATCAGCCAGGCGGTTCGCACGATTCCGATTCCGGCGCGGACAAGTCCTCCGCCAGTCAGGAAGCCAATGCTGCTGACCGTTTGAGCGCAACAGGTGTGAACACGGCTGGATTGTTGGCCGTAACACTGGTACTTGTTGGTGCGGCGCTGACGCTGAAAGTCGTTCGGCGTAGATAGGCCCGGAAAGGCAATTCGGGCATTGTCTAGATGTGAATAACACCAAAGGCGTGTGGTGGAGCATTGTTCAAGTTCCGGCACACGCCTTTTCCAGGTAGAGAAGTCATGCTACAGTGACTCTTCGTGCAATACGCCAAGAGTGTTGGCAGCGCACGTGCGGACATAGTTCATCGGTAGAATGAAAGCTTCCCAAGCTTTAGAGGCGGGTTCGACTCCCGTTGTCCGCTCCACTTGTCTCAAATGGTGAGACCATCCAATCATTCCAACGTTTTTTTTTAATCTTGTAGACACCTGTTCAATCACTTGGTCTTTTGATGAGATAGTGATTCCTGCGGACATGAGGGGAGGCTTCTAATGCGTGGTCAACAGCGCGCCATTAGGGTTTTGTTTGTTGCGCAGGGACTGAGTCTCGCTGCGATGAGCGTTGACCTAACGGTCACTGCGCTCGTGGGCAGTGAGCTGGCCCCGTTCGCGTGGATGGCGACGATACCGATCGCCTTGATCGCGTTGGGGACGGTGTTCGCCAATACCTTCGTCAATCGCCTCATCGCCCGCATCGGGCACAAGCATGTGTTCGAGGCCGGGGCGGTCATCGCCATATGCGGCGGAATCAGCTCGTTCTGCGCGGTATGGTTCCACAATTTCCCGCTTCTATGCGTCGGCACGTTCGCGGTCGGCATCTATCAGGCGGCCTCCAACTACTACCGTTACGCGGCGGCCGATCTCAACCCCGATACAAAGGACCGGGCCGTGTCCGTGGTGCTGTCGGCAGGCGTCATCGCCGCGATTGTCGGCCCGTTGCTGGCGACGTGGGCCGAGGGACTGTTCCCCGTCCACTACGCAGGCTCCTATCTCATCGTAAGCGTCCTCGGCATACTCGCTCTGGCGACGGTGGCGATGTTCCCGGCAGACCAGCAGATCGGAAACACGCGGCAGCCCGTTGGTTCGGCGCAGAAGGTCGGCCTGCTTGAGCTTCTGCGCCGCCCGCGCTTTCTGCTCGGCATCGCCTTGGGATTCACCGTGTGCTGCGCCATGACCATGATCATGGCCGGCGCCCCGCTGGTGATGGAACATGTGCTGCACGAATCCGACGGCACGCGCATGCAGGCCATGCAACTGCACATGCTCGGCATGTATCTGCCTATGGCATTGATTCCACTGCTCAACTCCAAGAAACGCTCTCACACGGTCTTTGTATCTCTTGCTCTAGGGCTAGGCCTTGTCAGCTGTCTGTTGGGTCTAGGTCAGAACGCTCCGCTCGTCGCGATGGCATTGCTGGGCATCGCCGTCGCCTGGGCACTCGGCTACAACGAGGGCACGGTGTTGCTGGTGAGCTCGTATTCCGCCGACGAAGTGGCGTCGGCCAGAGGCAAGGGCGAGTTCTTCCTCGTATGCGGACAGGTCATCGGCAGTCTGTTGGCCGGCTCCGTCATCGAATTCCTCGGATGGCGGACCATGCTGGCGATCCTGACTCTGCTGTTTGTGCTGACATCCGGTATCGCCATCAACAGTCGAAAGGCTATCGTCTAGCTTTAAATCGAAAAACCAATAGGAATCGGCGAAAGGTCTTGGAACGGGAATTCCAAGACCTTTCGCCGACTTTGCTTCTCAGTAGCTTGTATTCTTGCGATGATCAGCGGCTTTTCGGCATCGGCCAGGTAGGGTTCGACTCCCGTTGTCCGCTCCATTCGCTTCAACGCTGAGGCTGCAAAACCTAATCATTCCAATGATTCTCAATTATGTAGGCACTTGCTCGATCACACGATTTTTGCCGAATTGTTGTCATCGTGTTGTCACGAGAGAGCTTGACTGTTCAGGTTGGATGATTTCTCTTGGTAACCTATTTTTTGAATGGTTATGAGTAATTCTGGGATCTAAGAGAATTCGTGTCGCGAGACATCATCGCATTACCATCTGGTATGGTAAACAATTTTGGCCTAGGCAGGAAAGGAGTGCATTATGGCTGAAATAACCGTTTATCCAGCCACGCTCCGTTGGGCCGTTAAAACAAGTAATGCTGATCCTGCTGCTGTGGCTGCCAGACGAGGTTTGGCAGATTTTCCGGAATGGCTGAGTTCTAGTGAACCGCTTCGTCTCTCCTTCAGTAAGCTGTCGGATATAGGGAAGGCGCTGCAAATGCCATTCGGCAGTCTTGTGCGTTCCTCCGTTCCTGAGCAGCATGAGGATGAGTTGGTTCAGTACCGTACCATTAAGAATCACGGAGTCGAGCCGAGTAGAGATTTGCGAGACGTGATCCGTCTAATGCGTAACCGTCAAGATTGGGCTAAAGATGAGCTCTCTGCACGGGGGCTTGATGAGAACCAGCTTGTCGGCAGCGTTGCTTCTGACATATCCGCTGAAGAGCTTGGGAAGGCGATTCGTGAGAAACTTCAGCTGGATGATGCATGGTATGCGCGCAAAACTGTGGAGGAGCAGTTCCGATACATTAGGCAGCGAGCCAGCGAAAATGGTCTGATTGTGATGGTTGATTCCAAAGTGGGGACTTCTCACAGGCGCTTAAGCGTACAGGAATTTCGTGCATTTGTTCTCTTGGACCCGACGGCCCCATTGATTTTTATCAATCGCAATGATTCCTATTCTGCGATGCTTTTTTCGTTGCTTCATGAGATTGGTCATGTCCTGCTCGGAAGTAACGAAATCTTTAATGATGATTTTGCAATGGGTGAAACGCGGGTTGAGAGGCTTATTAACCGGGCTGTCGTTCAATCTGTCGTGGATAATCAAGATTTTTGTAGCTACTGGAAAGAGTCCAGCCGCAGAAGTAACGATATATTGATGATTGCTAATGAATGTGCGAGGCGCTATGGCCTTAGTGCGTTAGCGCTCACCATTCATGCCAGGTACTTGGGGTTGGCTGCTGATGAAGATGTGCAGACTGTGTCTGAAGAGATGCGGGAGCGTCTTAGTAAAACACGCAGTAGTGATGCAAAAGGCGGCAATCAGAACAACACGAATGCATTCCATCTAGATAGCGGTTTCGTTGGATTAGTGAAGAGCAGCATTGACCGTGGTTCTCTGAGTTACTCTGATGGTTTTTCTTTGCTGGGTGTGAAATCCATCCAGGCTTATGATGGCCTACTCCAGGTGAAGGGGATGGCGAATGAGTGATTTATTTTTGCTTGATTCAGATATTTTTATTAGCTCATTTCGTACCCATCATCCTTTTTCATATAAAGAATTTCATTCTTTCTGGCGTTGGCTAGAGAAATTGGCTTCTGAGGGGAAGGTGCTTCTACTTGATTCCGTTTATAAGGAAATAACGCATAAGAATAGTAAAGGCCAAATCGATGAATTAGGGCAGTGGGCTGAAGCTATTTTTAGTGAACGCCAAATTAGTCATAAGACCGATGAGATTGGTGCGGCTTATGCCCAGGTGCAAGATTATTTGGCTACATGTGGCTGTTATCGTTCTGCCTCGTATGCGCAGTGGGAGCCTGAAGATAAAGCTGATCCTTGGCTCATTGCTGCTGCCAAAGTCCTTCATGCCACCGTCGTGACAAATGAGCAGGCGGTAAAGCCGACGCGTAATCAGCCTTTAAAAAGGGAGCCTAAAATTCCCGATGTGGCTGAAGCTTTGGGCGTGCATACCATGGGTTTGCGTGAATTTTATGACGCAAGTGGCGGTCTCACCCATAGTGCTTATCCGATACAACCGGCATTCTAGTTAAGGTCTGATTGACTTACATAGTTCCTGCGGTTGCGATCTTGTTGCTGATAGATGTTGCCACGTCGTCAAGATCGGTGTCGAATAGGTCTGCATAAGTATCCAGCGTCATGGCCGCGTTCTTATGACCCAACATACGTTGTACGGCCTTGACATTGGCTCCGGAGCTGATGGCGATAGATGCCGCTGGGCGGCGAAGGTCATGGCAGGTTAGCATGGGAACGCCGGAATCGCGCAATGCTCTTGAGTACCAACTGTGGTTTTCGCGGATTGCTCGCGCAGGTGGCCGCCAGAAGGTGAGGTGAACACCAAATCCTCGGCATCCTTACCTTCGCGTTGCTTTTTGAGGGCCTCCATTACTTGCTTTGGAACGGGAACGTCCCGTATCTCCCATGTTTTCGGAGCTCCCTCAAAATGTTTTCTGCCAGAACGCACCCAACTTAGGCGCACCTTAAGTCGGTTGTTCTGGACATCCACATGCTTGACGCGCAATGCAGCCGCCTCGCCCCATCAGAGGCCGCAGAAGCCCAGCGTCAAGATTAAAGCCCGGTAATTGCCGGATGCATTGGCAAGACTAACGTCGGTAATGGAAATGGTAGCATCGGCAAACCCGGCTGCTCTTCGGAATCGTAGCAGGGCAAACCCAATCAGCGGCACGTCAATGCCGATACATCGGGCAACCTACCGAATACCGGTGTTTCGGTGGTAGGTGTGCTATCGGTGATGGCGTTACTGTCCACTGCTGCCGTCGCCATCGGTCGTAAGGCGTCATTCCATGAACGCAATTAGCATTCGATTGGCTCGAGGGTAGGAGCATTCCGTACACAACGAGCAGGCTGTGCTTTGCAGGCGCGTCTGCCCGTTTTTCCATCGGCGGAGGTGTTGCCACATATTCGATATTCGCACTGATCCGTATCATAATGACTAATCGGTGAGGTAGGCACGGCTCATCGCGGCGTATGTCGGGTGCAGATAGATTACAAGTGAGGCGAAGAAGAAGGTCGCGGATGACGATGTTCGGTCCGTCGCCGGACGTCGCGTGCGTCGGCGTCACGCACGACGATGGCACCGTGTTCGCCCGCGCGCCCGATCGTGCGATGAGCCGACCATGGCCATGTACTTCTGATCCGTGCTCCAGCCGTCGGCGGGGAGGTGACGAGAACCGTAACGGCATGATCCGCCGGTACCTGTCCAGGCGCTGCGAGATCAGGATGGACGTGGCGAAGAAAATCAGGGAGATTGTTGACGAGACCGACAGCCGTCCCATGCGCGTGCCGGACTACCTGACACCCAATGAGGCGTTCGTCGACGAATTGCTGGAATTACAGGACCAATAGAGGCGTTGCAGTTCTAAACAGACAACGAGGATGACGCAACTTGTACAAACCTGTGTTATCCTGTATACAGTTGTTCAATGTCAATGCCGATTGTATCAGCATTGTTCTGGAGGTCGAAGATGACTGCTTACACCCGGACGGAACATCTGCGGCACGAGCTCGCCTCGCAGATTAGGAATGGCACACTCAAGCCAGGGAACAGAATCATGTCCGAAACGCGCCTGGCCGAGGAGTACCAGGTCTCCCGCGGCACCGTGCGCAGGGCCTTGGAACAATTGAAGAAGGCGGAACTAATCGAAACCCGTATGGGATCGGGCAGTTATGTGGCGTTCAATGGCGGTAGCATGAGCGGGCCGGACGGATGGACTTCGGCCTCGTTGCGTTCAGGAGCGCCGACCACAACAGAACTGCTGTCCATCGCGTTGGTTGATCGTCCTTCGTCGCTGGAAGGGGAGAGTGAGTGTGAACGCTTCTATAAAATTGCCCGCCGTCGGCTTTTCAGGTCGGCACCGGTCTCGTACGAGGTCTCATACTTACCTGCCATCCCGGCGTTATGTGGAGTAATCGAACGTGCGGGGGGTCTTATCGACGGTTCCATTTTGAAAACCATGGAACAGGCCGGGCTTCGGACAGCCTCCGGATATATGAACGTATCCGCCGATAGGCTCGGCCCGATTGCCGAAACGCTGGAAAAGACCCCGGGAACGGTGTTTCTGTTGTCCGAACGGCACAACTTCGGAGATGACGGCGCGCTGGTCGAATACGTGCGTTCGTTCCTCGATCCGGGCCACTTCACGCTGCATGTCACCACAGGAGAAACTGGAGGAAACCATGGTGATCGATGAACATCTGACCGAACGTGCCCGTGGCGCAATGATAGGTCTCGCCGTCGGCGACGCGCTTGGGATGCCTACCCAAAGTATGTCAGCCACGCAAATCGTCGAATATTACGGCGGTCTAATCCATTCGCTGATGGACGCTGTGCCGCAGCAGCCAATCGCGCCGAATATGCCGGCTGGGTCGGTGACCGACGATACGGAACAGGCATTCGTACTGGCCAATCGCCTTATCGAGGATGACGGTCGAATCGACAACGACGCGTACGCCCAAGATCTCCTGCGCTGGGAGATGAAAATGAAGGCGCGAGGCTCGCTCGATTTACTTGGCCCGTCCACCAGAGCCGCGTTGCAAGCACTGACGGATGGCGTCGAACCGGAACATACTGGTCGATTCGGCACCACGAACGGTGGCGCTATGCGCGCCACCCCAGTAGGCATAGCTTTTAGACCGGGGAAGACTTTGGCCGAGGAAGCCTGGCGATCTTGCGTGGTGACTCACAACACGGTCCAGGGCATCGAATCGACCATGCTTGTATCTGCCGCCGTGAGCTTCGCAGTTGAAGGGAGACGTGATTTCCTTCAGAAGGCGTTGGAGTTCGTGGAATCGCAGCCGACGCGCGGCAACTGGTCGGCCAAAGCGTCCGTCGTGGCTCGCGTGAAGATGTTCATGGAACGGGTCATCAGCGAAGGCGTCACCATATCCGATGATGAATTCGCCGTCATCCTCCGGCGCGACTGTGGCACCAGCGTGGAGGCCAACGAATCCGTAGCTGCGGCGTTCGCCATCGCAACCCGTTTCTTCGACAGACCCACCGAGGCACTGTGCTTTGCGGCCTCCCTCGGCGGCGACACAGACACCATCGCCGCGATTACGGGCGCGATGCTCGGTGCGTGGCATGGGGTGGATGGTTTCGACCAAGCTATTGTCGGCCAGGTACTACGCCGGCTCAAGGACGACAACCGGCTTGACGTGAGCCGAACGGTGGCGGGACTACTCGCCTTGAGGGAACGGGAAGGCTGAACCATGGGACGTGGAGCCGTTATCTCGCTGGGGCAGGTGATTGTCGATCTGACCATGAGCGTCGGTAAAATCCCCCAACCAGGCGAGGATGTATTCGCCGACAAGGTCGGAATCTGCGTCGGAGCGAGTTACAATACCTTGCATGCGGTACGTCAGATGGGCGTCGCAGCATGCCACGCCGGCGTCCTTGGCATTGGTCCTTGGGCGGACATGATTCGTGAAGTCTTCAAAAATGAAGGAATTCGTCACATCGGTTCCGATGATGTGGACAGGGATTCCGGATTCTGCGTAGCACTGACCGACGCCGCAGCCGAACGAACCTTCATCTCGACGCGCGGTGCCGAAGCCTACGGCGACGAAGACACCTTCCATAACATCGATCCGTCTGACGGTGATGTCGTACATATCAGTGGATACACCTTCGCGCATCATACTGGTGAAGGATTACGGGCTTTCATACGGCGGACCTCGGTAGGACGGAACTTCACTGCGTTGTTCGACCCGTCGCCGGTGGTGGCTCATATCAACGACGAGACGTTTGACGAAGTGGTCAGATACCGTCCGATTTGGTCATGCAATGAACGGGAGGCGACTATTGTCGCGAAGCGTCTGGGATTGCCGGGCGACCGGTTCACGTCCCGTGCCCTAATCGAACAGATGGCGCGGTTGCTGGACTCCACGTTGATCGTCCGTATCGGCAGGGGCGGCGCATGGCTGGCTCGGCCGGACATGGATGCTGAACTCGTTCCAGGATGCCCGGTCCATGCCATCGACACCAATGGTGCTGGTGACTGCCACGCTGGTGTACTGTGTGCCGAACTGAGCTGTGGAATAGTGCTCCATGAGGCGGTCAGAACTGCAAATGCGGCGGCCTCCATTGCAGTGACACGACGGGGGCCGGCCACATGCCCTACAAGAAAGGAGGTGAGGGAAATGCTCTCGTCATGAGAGCGTTTGGTCAGTTTGACCATAAGATGATGTGCCCGCACGGTGTGAGAGCATGAGGGAAGGACGTTCTCACCGGTCTGGGCGCTTTCTGCAAAGTGCAACGAAGCAAAGGAGACCTTACGAAATGAGTAAGGATAGAGGAGCCCTCACTGTCGAGGAGCAGGGCATTGACACAATTTCCGAAGACGAGCGCAAAGGCACACCGGGCAGCTTGTTCTGGCCTTGGTTCGCGGCGAACATCTCCATGTTTGCCATGTCATACGGCGCATGGGCTCTGGGATTCGGTATCTCCCTCTGGCAGGCCACCATCATGGCCATCATCGGCGTGGTCGTATCATTCCTGCTGGTAGGCGTTATATCCATAGCGGGCAAGCGCGGCAACGCGCCGACCATGGTGCTTACCCGTGCCACCTTCGGAGTGGAAGGTGCCAAAGTGCCGGCTGCGTTGAGCTGGATTGCTACACTGGGCTGGGAAATTTCCCTGACCACCACTGCGGTGCTTGCTCTGTCTTCCACCATCACCAAACTCGGCTGGGGTTCTGGTGACGCGCCGAAGCTCATCTCCGCCATCGTGGTGGTCGGTCTGGTGGTGGTCGCCGGCATCTTCGGCTATGACTTGATCATGCACTGCCAGCAGGTCATCACTATCGTGACCGGTGTGATCACCGTCGGATTCTTCATCCTCGGCTGGGGACACATTGACTTCGCAGCCATCGGACGGATTCCGTCTGGCAGCCTGCCGGCCATGCTCGGCTGCTGCTTCTTCGTCATGACTGGCTTTGGCTTGGGGTGGGTGAACATCGCGGCAGACTATTCGCGCTATCTGCCGCGCAAGGCGTCTAATGGTGGCATCGTCTTCTGGACTACGTTCGGCGCATCCATCGCCAATGTGTTCCTCATCTTCTACGGTCTGCTGCTGGCTGGGTCGAACGCCAAACTCGCTGAAAACGTCGGCAACGACCCGATTGGGGCCATGGCGTCCATTCTGCCCACTTGGTACCTCATCCCATACACCCTTGTGGCTGTGCTGGGCCTCATGTCCGGATCTATCATGGACAACTACTCCAATGGATTGGCACTCCTGAGCTTTGGCGTCAAACTACCCCGTACGGCGGCCGCTGGGCTGACCGCCGCGCTCACCGTGGCGGGCGTGGTCTACGTGACCTTCTTCTCCGATACCTTTATTGGCCCGTTCCAAGGTTTCCTAACCACCCTAGGTGTGCCCATGGCCGTGTGGGCAGGCATGTTTGTGGCCGATGTGATTCTTCGCAAGAAGGACTACAACACTCCCGACCTGTATGATCCGAACGGTCGCTACGGCAAGTGGAACGTTAAGTCGTTCATCATCCTCGCCGTCGGTACCATCCTCGGTTGGGGCCTCGTGATTAACACCGCCGCAGATTGGTTGACCTGGCAAGGTTATCTTCTCTTCCTGATCGGAGGCAAGGATGGCAGCTGGGCTTCAGCTAACCTTGGCGTAATCGTAGCGCTGCTGGTTGGTCTGCTCGGTGCATTGATCTTCCAGCGTGAGGACATCGCCAAGCAGGAGGCGGACCTATCAGAGTTTGAAACGACTCTGTCTGAAGCCAACTGACAAGCGGCGTAACTGTAGGAAAGGAGCGCATGATGATCGCAGAAGACGAGTGGCTGGTTGTCATCGACCGCCAGAAAGTATTTGCCGAAAGCAAATGGTCCACTTGGGCCTGTGCTGGAGGAAGCTACTACAGTACCGACGAACCGTTCGGAAGACTGGCCAAGGCGTTTGGCGACCGCGTGGTCTACACTCGCTACATCGCGCCGATTCCGCCAAAGGACGCCTGGGTTGACTACTTCAAGAACTGGCCGCAATTCCTGGTACCGCCGGACGATCCGATGTACGATTTCACCGATGAGACCGCGGCGCTCGCTGAAGGACACCAAGTGGTGGACCGCACCACATTCGGCAAGTGGGGTTCGCAGTTGATTGGAGCAATCGGCGGAGCTAAGAAGATCACGGTCTGCGGCGTGGCCACCGACTGCTGTGTGCTCACCACCGTGCTCGCCGCCGCCGATAGTGGTGTGGCAGTACGCGTGCCAGCTGATGCCTGTGCCGGCAGCACTCCGGAGAACCAGGAGTTGGCACTCAACACAATGCGCTTGTTCGAGCCACTGGTCACGGTGACCGATACTGAATCAATTCTGGCATAGCAGCATTCGACACACATTCACGGGCGAATGGGCCTTGCGTTGTTCCTCGAACCAACATATTGCGGAACAACGCGGGGTCTTCTTGTTTTGCTGCACCCCGTTGTCTAAATGAAAGTGCAACACCCGTTAGATTGGTAACTGTCTAGGAAACCAGCCCGAAGGGATGTTGCATCTATGGGAGAAGCATGTTCGCACCTGTCGGAAGAGGAGTGCAGGATTGCCTAGGGTGTGTTTACACTAGTTGGGTTTTTGGCTGTTTTTCAGGTAGATGGCGATGAGGATGGGCCGGGGGTTGGCGAGGAGGGTCTCGTCGAGCCTGTCGTGGCGGGTGGCGGCCTTGCGGTGGTGCTTCATGCGGTTGAAGACGCGTTCGACCAT
>ENA-OXVN01000161-OXVN01000161.1-human-gut-metagenome-genome-assembly--contig:-NODE-161-length-13943-cov-56.8337_pt1 | contig 13943 bp, 10 predicted proteins | sample MGYA00249251_ERZ652698 | MGnify/ENA primary metagenome ERZ652698 (study PRJEB26925, sample SAMN05826886) | human gut metagenome | biome: ENVO:2100002; feature: ENVO:00000062; material: ENVO:00002003...
AGTCCTACGGCGGCGGCCATAAGGGGTATGGCGATCGCCGACCGGGCAACCGCGGCGGCAAGGGTTTCAAGCCGCGCGGCAAGGGCGGTTTCAAGCCGCGTCATGACGGTGAGGGCTTCAAGCCGCGTCGCCGTGAGGATGGCGAGGGCTACGCGCCGCGCCGCGACGGCGATGGCGAAGGCGGCTACCGCAAGTCGTACGGCAAGTCCGGCGGCTTCCACAAGGGCGGTTACCGCGGCAATGGTCCGCGCCGTGACGGCGAAGGCTTCAAGCCGCGCCGCGAAGGCGGCTACCGTTCCCACGAAGGCGAGAACGGCGAGAATCCGCGCTACCAGCACCGTGATAACGATCGTCGTGATTTCCGCCGCGATGATCGCCGTGATTTCCACCGCGATGGTGAGCGTCGCAACTTCCGCCGCGACGATGACCGCCGAGATTTCCGTAGGGACGACCGTCGCGATGGGGACCGTCGTGATTTCCGCCGTGACAATGACCGTCGTGATGGCGACCGCCGCAACTTCCGCAGGGACGACCGCCGCGATGATCGTCGTGACTTCCGCCGTGACGATCGCCGCGACAACAACCGTCGTGACGGCGAATTCCGCGAGTTTTCGCAGGAAGAGAAGCGCCAGTACCGTGAGGAGAAGCGCTCTGAATACATGAGGCGTCCGCGCCGTAACTCCGACGGCACGATGAGCTTCCCCTCGCAGAACCCGTACACCGACCGTCGTCCCGACGAGCCCAAGATGCCCAAGGGCATGGAATGGTCGATGCTGTCCAAGGATGAGCGCGAACGTCTGCGCGGCCTGTCCAAGGAGCACGCGGAGAACATTGGTCTGCACATCCTCGCCGCTTTCGCGCTGGAGGAGAGCGACCCCGAACTTGCCTTGGAGCACGCCAAGTGGGTGGCCCGTCAGGCCTCCCGCATCGACTTTGCCCGCGAGACGCTCGCGTTCGTGGCCTACCGTCAGGGCGACTACAAGCTGGCCCTGCGTGAGTTCCGCACCGCCTACCGTATGAACGGCTTCCTCGACTACCTGCCGTTCATCGCTGACTGCGAGCGTGGCGTCGGAGAGCCGAAGAAGGCCGTGGAACTGGCGCTGTCCGATGAGGGCAAGCAGCTGCATGGCGCTCCCAAGGTCGAGATGTTCCTGGTGTACGCCGGTGCCCTTGGCGATTTGGAGATGTGGGACAAGGCCATTGAAGTGGTCCACACCGTCGGCCGCTCTCAGGGTCTGCCGGGTGAGTACCGCATGCGTGCCGTGCAGGCCGAGCAGTACTTCCTTGAAGAGGCCGGCCGCAGCAAGGAAGCCGAGCAGCTCAACGACCTGCTGGACCGTCTTGAGGATCAGTATGCCGACGAGGAGATTGACGAAAACAGCGACGACGTGGTGATCGACCACGATCTCGAAGACATCACCGACGACTCCGACGTGCTCGAAAAGCTTGGCATCGATCCGGACGAGGCGCAGTACGCCCCGGATCCGGAGCAGGAATACGGCGATGAGAACGACGAGGCTGAAGACGGCGATGCCGAGTCTGATGAGGCCGATGTCGAAAATGCTGAGTCCGAGGATGCATCGGAAGAATCTGAGGAATCTGAAGCCGAGGAGTCTTCCGAGTCCGCTGACGATGCCGTTGAACCGGCTGAGTCCGACGAGACCGAGACCGAAACCGAGGAGTGAGCGGCGTAATGACCCGTTTCCTCAAAGGCACCGATCGCCCGCTCGCCGAGGCCTATCAGCTTGCGCTGCTGGACCTCGACGGCGTGGTGTATCGCGGCAAGAATCCGGTCGAATACGCGGCCGATTCCATTCGTGCGGTCGAAGCCGCCGGCATGACCATCGAATACACCACGAACAACTCCTCGCGCTTCCAGCACGTGGTGGCCGACCAGCTCAAGGGCTTCGGCTTGGACGTGGAGCCGTGGCAGGTCATCACCTCTTCGGTGGTGGCCGCCCGTGTGGTGGCCAAGGCGTTGCCCGCCGGCGCGCGCGTACAGGTATTGGGCGCCGAGCATTTGCGCGATGAGGTCACCCGCAACGGCCTGACCATCGTGGACGGTCCTCAGGACCGCCCACAGGCCGTCATTCAGGGCTGGTATCCGGATATGACCTGGCAGATGATGGCCGACGCCGCGTTCGCGGTCGAGGCCGGAGCCACGTATTTCGTGACCAACCGCGACCTGACGATTCCTCGTGAACTGGGCATCGCCCCCGGTTGCGGATCGATGATTCGCGCCGTGATCACGGCCACCGGCGTCGAACCGGTCGCCTCCGCTGGCAAGCCGGAAGCGTACATGTACGATGAGGCCCGCGAACTGAACGCCGCCGAAGGCCACGATCTGGTGCCCAAGGAGGCGTCCATCGCCATTGGCGACCGCCTCGACACCGATATCGAGGCCGGTAACCGCGGTGACTACGATTCGCTGGCGGTGCTGACCGGTGTCACCAACCCGACCGAACTGATGCTGGCTCCGGCACACCTGAGGCCCACATTCATCGCCCTTGATCTGCGTGAACTCGGCGAAGCCCAACCGGAGCCGGTCCGCGACGAGAGCGGTACTTGGGAATGCCGCAAGGCTAGCGCTTGGTTTGAAAACGGCCAGGTACACGTCAGCGACCCCACCAGTATGGACGGCCTGCGCGCCGCCGTATGCGCCGCATGGGAAGCCGCCGACCAAGGCGCACAGCTCAGCGAGGCCACGGTACCTGTGTTCGCCGTCGAGGCATAGTCCTATGCCTACGGATAGCGAACACGCGCCGGTCACCGAGCGATACCCCGAACTTGCGGATATCGATGAACAAGACAACGACCGCAAGCTTGAGACCTATCGCAACGTGCTGGAATCGTTACAACACGAGCTTGATAACAGCCGCAGCTAGCAGAGGTGATTCATTCTCCCGCCAGCGGAAGATGACGTGAAGTGCTGGATGGTGGCTCCATGCCGAGCCACCCCGTTGGTGGATGGTGGGTCGGAAGGAAGGTATATGACCAAGCAACATATCGATTCCGCGACCCCACTTGACCGACTCGACATGATGCTCGTGGCTTCGGGACTGGTCGAATCGCGGGCCAAAGCGCAGCGACTCATCAAAGCCGGGCATGTGCGCGTGGACGGCGAGACCATCACCAAGCCATCGTTCATGGTCAAAGCCGGGCACAGCGAACTCGCCGTGGATAAGGGCGACGACTACGTCTCCCGAGGCGCTTACAAACTCTTGGGCGCGTTCGAAACCTTTGCCGGCAATGGCCTTACCGGGCCGGAAGGCTTGGAATGTCTGGACATCGGTGCCTCCACCGGTGGCTTCACCGACGTACTGTTGCGTGGGGGAGCGGCCAAAGTCGTGGCGCTCGACGTCGGCCACGGCCAGCTCGACCCGCGCATCGCCAATGACGAGCACGTCATCGAAATGAGCGGCGTCAACATTCGCGAAGTTGAGGCCGACGACCTGCCTTACCGGCCGGCGATGATCGTCTCCGATGTCTCTTTTATTTCCCTGACCTATGTGATTCCGGTAATCGCGCGCATCGCGGCTCCCGGTGCGCAGATTGTGTTACTGGTCAAACCGCAGTTCGAGGTCGGCCGGGCAGGACTCGGCAAAAACGGCATCGTTGAAGATCCGGCATTGCGGGAGCGGGCATTACACGACGTGGTCGCCTGTGCTGAACAGCACGGACTTGACGTGGTGGCCACTGCCGATAGTCCCATCATCGGCACCCACGGTAATGAGGAATACCTGCTTTACGCTGTCTTGAGATGAATGCGTTGGCAGTCTCCGTTCACCAGCAGCACGCTGGAGGTACGGTCGATGCCTATTGCGGTGGCGCACGTGGCGCTTTCCACCGCACTGCCGTTGCGTAGCATGGCGGAGTCCGCCGTCAAAGTCTGGCATTGCAGATGGTTGGCTTCAACCGTGACGGCTGTGATATGGCGAACCGTGCTGCCATCCTCATACCCATCCATATCAAAACGAGAAAACATCGTACTGCGCAGTGGATGAACTTCCAGCGCCCTGCTGTTGATGTCATGACCTTTCAGCACACCGTTCAAGTGAACTGTCTGACCGCTAATATGACGGGGGTCTTGCAGGGAGCCATTGACGGACAGATTTCCGGAACAGACGATATCGCCGTTGCATCGTAGTTTGCCGGTAAAGGTTACTTCATCGCAGATAATGTCGCCGCCGACTTCGATGTCGCCGCTGCCACTGATGCCGGATACGCGAATATCACCATCACACCGCACAATGCCACTCTTGATGACCAGGTTGTCCCCTTCTATAACTGAGGCCTCGAGGGTGCTGGTCACAATCATGGTGTGAAAATGCGCGCCATCGGCAAGACGGGAACGTTGGTCTACTCCTATGGTGCCGTAGACTCCTTTGCCTATCAACGTGCAATTCTGCGTATGCTTGCCCATGATGATAAAACTCCCTCAATATGGACGTACAGCTTTATGGCTTATTGCCACAATAATGAGCGCATCCATGTTGAGGGGGTTATATCGGTCACGATGTGAGCAGATGGGGGGGGGTGATTGCACGGCTGTATGCCATTGTATGCCGAAGCCTTACGATAATCGGCTCTGTGGAACGTTGCCGGCGACGCGCCACGAAGCAGCACTTTTCGAACACCTGTACGACTGATGACGGTGTCTGCGGCTAGAATAATGAGCAGTGCGACCGAATCGACAGGAGGATGCCATGGCCAAGCGCAACGCGGTGGTGGTGACGCATACCAGGCTCAGGCAGACCGGAACCGTAGTGGCCGAGGCGGTGAGCCAGCTGCGTGTGGCCGGTTTTGAGGTCACGATCATCGACAACACCGAGGCCCCTGATTTCGGCGTGCGGCCGCCGTGTGTGTCGGACGACACCGAAATCGTCGTGGTTCTGGGCGGCGACGGCACGATTCTGCGCGCCGCCGAACTCGTCCACTGCACCCAGGTGCCGATTCTCGGCGTGAACATGGGGCATGTCGGCTTCCTGGCCGAATTCGAAAGCTTCCAGATCGACGAGGCGATCCGCCGGGTCGCCACCCACGACTATTCGATCGACGAACGCATGATCGCCCATGTGGATGTCTGGCTGCCCGGTGCCACCAAGCCCATCGAGGATTGGGCGCTGAACGACATCACGCTGGAACGCGCCGACCGGGGCAAGATGGTCGAACTGTCCATCCGCGTGGACGATGTGGAGATGAACTCGTTCGGCGCGGACGGCGTCATCGTCTCCACGCCCACCGGTTCCACCGCCTACGCCTTCTCCGCGGGAGGTCCGGTCATGTGGCCGAACGTCAAGGCCCTGCAGTTGATTCCGCTGGCCGCGCACGCCCTGTTCGCCAGGCCGCTGATCATCGGCTCCGGTTCGACCTTCACCATCGATATTCTGGACGATTCCATGTCCGAAGGCTGGATTTGCTGCGATGGCCGCCGCCAGCGCGCCCTGCCGCAGGGTACGCGCGTCATGGTGCGTGAATCGCGCGATACTTTGCGTCTCGCTCGACTCTCCGGCGTGCCGTTCACCAACCGTCTGGTCTCCAAGTTCGATTTACCCGTGGTCGGCTGGCGCGAGCACGCGCGCAACGAGGCCTCGGGGCAGTCGCTGCATCATGGGCACACGTTCCCGGCGGCCGCGTATGCGGCTGGCGTTGCCGGTGACGCTGGCGTCGCTGGTACCGAGCCCGACAAGCCGGGCGAACGTGACGGCAAGGCAGGAGCCTGATGCTCGAAGAACTCGATATCCGCAATCTGGGGCCGATTCGAGAAGCCGCCATTGCGCCGGCCGCAGGCATGACCGCCATCACCGGTGAGACCGGCGCCGGCAAATCCATGCTGCTCTCCGCGATCCGACTGGTCTCCGGCGGGGCCGCCGAATCCTCGCGCGTCTCGGCTGGGGCGGACGAAGCCTGGGCCCAAGCGATTTTCGCGCTCGCGGATGATGCCGTGACCTCTGAACATTCTGGTGACACTGACGATACCGGTGACGCTGACGATTCTGACAGTGGGCTCACCGGTGCTGCCGCGGCCGTGGCCAAGGCCCACGACGCAGGCGTCGATCCCGAAGACGGCGAACTGTTCCTGTCCCGCACCGTACGCGCCTCCGGCCGTTCGCGGGCCGTGCTCGGCGGCAAGTCCGTACCGCGTTCGGTGCTGGGGGCCATCGCCGGCGAACTGGTCACCATTCATGGCCAGACCGATCAGCTGAAAATCGCGGCTTCCGCACGGCAGCGCGAATTTCTGGACCGGGTGGCTGGGGACGAAGCCGAACTGGCCGCCTACCGCAAAGCGTGGGATGCGTTGACTGCTATGGATGAGCGGTTGGAACGCCTGCGCTCGCAGGAATCCTCCGCCCGCCAACAGGCCGACTATCTGCGCGAATCCATCGACCACATCAACCGCACCGACCCGCAGCCGGGGGAGGACGAGGAGCTGAAGGCGCGCCGCGAACGCATCGAAAACGCGGCCGACATCGCCCAAGGCGTGGGTTCGGCGCTGGGTGCGCTGGACGCCTCACAGGTGGATGTGGACGCCACCGACGGTGCTTCGGCCGTGGAACTCATCAATCATGCGGTGACCTCGTTGCGCGCGATTCGCGTCGGCGGCACGTTCGCCGAGCAGGCCGATCGGCTTGAATCCATCAATGCCGATTTGGGCGACGTGGTGTTCGCCCTGAGCCAGGAGCTGGGCGACGAAGGCAGCGTGGAGGATCTGGACCAGATCAACGGCCGTATCCACGAGCTTGGCGACCTCACCCGTCGGTGGGGCCCCACCTTGGCCGACGTGCTCGCTTGGCGGGACAAGGCGGCGTTCGATTTGGAGGATCTGGACGCCTCGCCGGAAAAGGTCGCCGAACTCGAATCCGAACGGCAGACGCTGTACGATGCGGCCCTCGCCGCCGCCGACGTGCTGAGCGCCGCGCGCGTGGCTGCCGCTGCCGACTTGGGCGCGCGCGTCACTGAAGAACTCGGCTCGCTCGCCATGCTGGGCGCCTCCTTGGAAGTGCGCGTCACGCCGCGAGACAAGGCCGATGATCCGCTCGGCCCGTATGGTCGCGACGATATCGCGTTCCTGTTTACGCCGTTCGAGGGGTCGCCGCAGTTGCCGATGGGCAAAAGCGCTTCGGGCGGTGAACTGAGCCGACTGATGTTGGCCTTGGAGCTGGTGGCCGCCGACACGCGCGGCGGTGCCGACCAGACCTTCATCTTCGATGAGGTTGACGCCGGCGTGGGTGGCAAGGCCGCGGTCGAACTGGGCAAACGTCTGGCACGGCTGGCCCGCAGCGCGCAGGTCATCGTCGTCACCCACTTGGCGCAGGTCGCCTCGTGGGCGGACGCGCAGTTCGTGGTCACCAAGGAGCCGCCGGATGCCGATGACGACGATTTGGGCGTGGTCACCACCATCGCCGAAGTCAACGGCGAAACCCGCGTCCACGAAATCGCCCGCATGCTCTCCGGCAGCGAATCCGAAGCCTCACTAGACCACGCCCGAGAACTGTTGAAGGAAAGTGTCCTATGACCAAAGCCGCCATATTCGACCTCGATGGCACCCTCCTAGACTCCATGGGAGTCTGGGACCAAGTCGACATCGACTTCCTCAACAAGCGTGGCATCGCGGTTCCGCCCGACTACACGACCACGGTCTCCGCCATGCAGTTTCGCCAGATCGCCGAATACACCATCGCGCGATTCGGCCTGAAAGATACCCCCGAGGAGCTTATGCAGGAGTGGGATGACATGGCCAGTGTCGCCTACTCCACCACGGTGGAGGCCAAGCCGGGCGCGCTCGGCTATCTGCACGACCTGAAGGCCGCCGGCGTCAAGCTTGGCGTCGCCACCTCGCTGCCCCCGCACCTGCGTGAACCGGCGCTGCGGCATGTGGGCGTGTTCGGGCTATTCGATGACATCGTCTCTGTTGACGATGTGAACGACGTCGGCAAGGACCAGCCCGACGTCTATCTGCTTGCCGCTAAACGTCTGGGCGTCAAACCTACCGATTGCACGGTGTTCGAGGACCTGCTGGTCGCCATGAAATCGGCCAAATCGGTCGGTATGACGGTCTGGGCCATGCACGACGATTCCTCCGCGGCCGACTGGCCCGAAATCTGCCGGCTCGCCGACGGCGTCCTCTTCGATTTCCACAACGCCCCACGGGTGTTGTAAAAAACTGGCTCCCCTCCCTGAGGGGAGCCATATATGAAGCCCCTACCGCCGCGCGATCCTATCCGACCGCCGTTGCGCCTCAAACCGCTGCCGCTCCAGTTCCTCGCCCTTGTTCCGGATAATCGGTCGGTTCGGTGTGGTGTAGCGTAACGGCGTTGTTCGGCATAAGTCCCCCTTTCCGAGGCCATTGTAGGCGCTGGCTGTGTTTCGGTGCTGTATTGTTGCACGGAAACGACATACAACAATTGAAAAAATGAGGAGAGACTCTGAAAGCCAAGCACCAAGATCTTTCATCAGACCCAGGAATCGTCGCGCATTTGTCATTGTGACGTTTACATGACTACTTCTCAAACGTCGATTAACAGAATAACTTCTATACAGAAGTTCAACAGATTCGCTGAATTTCACAAAGTCAAAGGATTAAACAATGATTCAGAATCATAATCGTGTCGCGTTGCTTCTATCAGGAGGCCCGGACTCTACTACTCTCTTGTATGACCTATTAAATCAGGGGAAAGAAATATATGCCGTTACTTTCAATTTTGGTGAAACTGAGGGATGTAATGAGAGTCAACATGCGCAAAGAATCGTTACAAATCTCCACTCTGAACGACTCCATCATTATCAATATGATTTTTCCGAGCAATTTAAGCGTTTCTATGAATTGCCTCAGCCTCAGTTCCTCCGCAAAGCATTTGGGCCATTTGTCGTTGCCCCTAATAAGGAAGAGCATGTTCAGCCTTTTGGATCGGCAATTGCGCTTATGCTAATGGCTTCATGGGCGCTTAAGCATGATATCGTTGATGTTTATTACGCAGTTCATAGTAACGATGCTGTGTTCCACGATAATCATGCATCATATTTTGAAGCTCTTCATACGGTTACCGTAGAATGTGAAGGAGATGAATACGGGGTAACGTTCCATACTCCTTATCTTAGTATCAATAAGTGTGCCGTCATTCAAAAAGGTATGGGTCTTGGCGTGCCGTTCGGCGATACGTGGAGCTGTGCCTTGGGCGGGACAGTTCATTGTGGAGTATGTGACCCGTGTCGTGATCGACGAACTTCTTTTGAGATTCTTGGAATTAAAGATCCCGTCTTATATGAGCACGATATTTTCGCCGAATCTCGCGAAGAAGTGAATATTTTAGAATCCCCAAAGCATATTTCGGTAGTGGCCTGAATAAAAGGCAATATAGTTACGTTTTAAATACATGATAAAACAAAAGGAGGCTGTTCGAGCATGGTGAAGAATGTCGGGAGTGTCGTACGCTGGCAGGTAGCCAAACTGGCATTGGTCCAGGGCATGCAAGCAATGTCCTCGGCGTTCTTCACATGCGGTGTTGTATTCACTGGAGCAGCTTCATCTGACAGCTTGGGCCTAGCCTTGGTACTCATGTTTAAGACGCTGCCCACCTTGGTCATGGCTTTTCTGGGTGGTGTTTTAGCGGATCGATTGCCGCGGAAAACTCTTGCCTCAGGAATGCTGGGTGGTCTAGCTATTTCCTATGGAGTCGGAACATGGGTCGTGCAGTTGAGTGGTCTTGGATGGCCCGTGCAAGCAATCAGTTTGGCCGCAGGTATCATTGGTGCGGTCGGCTCGCCAGCCTTGTTCGCCTTATTGCCTTCGATTGCTCCCCCTGAAGATATTGTACGTGCCAACGGCTTGATACGTACGTTTCGCAATGCCGGCTCGGTGGTCGGTCCACTTCTTGGTGCATGGCTTGCTCAACTGATATCACCTTCTTTTCTATTTCTGGATGGTGCTGTGTGTCTGGCTGTCTCCATGCCGCTTGTTCTATCGTTGAAACTCATGCCCAGCTGCGATGACGAGGCTAATAACAACGATGATGATGCTTCCATGATTTCTGCATTACGTTCTATTCCCAGTTTGTTCCATACTTATATTTGGTTAGCAGTGGGAGTGCCGTTCTGGGCGTTGTTCCTTGCCGTACAATCCGGGGCAACAGACGTCACAATGCCCTTGTGGGTCGTGCAAGAGAGTGGCCGGGGCGCATGGTCCCTGATGGCATCTATCACCTCATCTGGATACATTTGCGGCAGTCTCATCGCGTTAAAGTTGGAAAGGCCTAGGCACATGTTTTCTAAATCAGTGTTATTTGGCGCTTTAGCTATTATGCCGATTTTTGTTGTAGGTACTTTGGACATCCAAGTACTGTGGTATGTGGCGTCATTTGTTGCTGGGCTTGGACTGGAATTGTCTGGCGTGTTCTGGGGATCTACTATGCAGACATGCGTCGATAAGCAGCACATGGGACGAGTTTCCTCAATTGATTATGCAATTAGCTTCGGTCTAATTCCTCTCGCCTACGGTTTATACGGCTTCACTGGCACTATTCATGCTGCCGTCGTACTTACTGTATCCTCCTCAATAATGATTGTCCTGGTCATCATTGTTTTCCCATTTTGTTACCTTATAGATCACCGTTCGAATTCCTCAGGGATTATTAATAGTAGCGATGTTTAATCGCCATTAGCTCGATGTTCACAACGATATAGCCGATTGCGGCCCACACGGTGCAAGGTCGAACATCCTGAAAAGGTCCGTTTACGCGAAACGCCAAGGACGGTGAAGCAGTATACTACGTCGTTTGGGGAAACAAAGATATCGTGAACTAGCTGATAACCGACCTTACCAGATGCGCTTTGCGCGTTACGTCTCAACAGTTGCCATGTTCGGGCATTAATGTCATCGCTCACATAGGTGTGCCGTCGTCTTTTGACCAATAAACGTTCTTGGAGGCGGCTAGAACATGCCGTTTCGTATTGCTTCGCATAGGGGTTTCCCGTGACAAACATCGTTTTTCGATGAACGGAGATGGAGTTTATGGGGTATTTAGTACTCCCTGACAGTGAACGATTCAAGGTGTTATCCGGCTGGATGTGTTGATATGTTTGTTGTGGTTGGGTATCCATTCGGTGCTGTGAATCTGCTTGTTTAGTCGAACATTCGGAAAACAGGAAGCCCTTTTTTTTTCTGGTGATGGTAGAATATGATAAATATTAGTGTCTTGGATACCCTCTGCTGCTATGCTAAAAATCGGTTATGAAGCGCGGAGTTGGGCTAGGGTTCTCTCCATTAATGTCTTCGCAGAATACATGACTTTTATATGATTGTAGAACGTGCGCATATAGAGGTAAGTCGCTAAATACCTTCAATACATATGACATCCTCTCAGGTAATTATGATGTAATTCTGACGATTACACGATTCCATACGACTCGGTCATTGTACCTATATAATAGGTTTCAATTAAACCAGTTGTTATTGTTCTAGGAGTATTAATGAGCTTCGTTATATCTGTAATCACTACTTTTGCGCTTTGTGCTCCTTCCGTGCCATCTGTTCCCTTTGGCATTCAACAGAGCGCGTCTTTCCCCTTTTCCTCGGTGAATATTTCTCGTGTTCGTTGTCCTCCATGGATTCCGTGGCTGCTTTGTCCGGTGAAACCATAGTTAAAGGTATACGCGCATAAACAATCCATGTGTCGCCATCCACTTCGTGATCAATTTCACCACCGATTAGGTTAAGCTTGCGCCTGCGTGACTCTAGCCCGCGGCCCGACCTTTCTTCGTCCGGTATTGTGGACATGCTATTGGACATGACTATTTCTGTTTGTGATTTCTGCAGGGCTATGCTGGACTGGAATTCGCTATACTTTGGCGCGTGTTTAATAATGTTGGAGCATAGTTCTCTCAGTACTTCATGCAGAATATCGATATTCTTTACGGTCACCTGTTGCTGTACCGTAAACCCACCATTAATGATTTCAGTAGTGCCAGTAAACCCATGTTGGTGGAGTATATAGTCGCATTCGTCGGTTAACCGTTTTACCGCTAACCACCATTCGGACGACTCTATGGGTATTCCATTTTCATTATTATCTTGAATCATTGTATCGATAATATCTCTGGTTGCTTCTAATCCTTTTCGTGCAATTTTATCTATCTTCTCCCAGGCATCATTCTGGGGATCATTTGATTGCCGTTGCGCAATCAATCGTATACTCGTCAAACACTGGGCAACGGAGTCATGAAGCATGATAGCGTTGTCGCTATTTTGCAGAGAAAAAGAATGTTGCAGTTCGTACTCTTTGCTTTGATAATTTTGAAGGTGTTGTTCATTTGTCGTCTTCCACCAATGAAAACCATATCCGACAATCACGGTGGCTGCTGCATACATCAGAAACACTGTTATGCTGATTATGTCTATCTCGCCATTATTCCATCGCGCTATCTGATAGCATTGAATTCCTAAGAATACAAATATACCTAAAACTGTCGTGATAGAGATACCCGTTTCATATGCAGTGAGTCCGATAGTGCAATAGATGCCCCAGAAACGGCTTGGCCCATTTAGGACAGGTAAGCTACACGCAACTGATTCCATAAAAATTAATCCTACGAAACTAATGCGTGGGAACCATAGGGCGATTAACAGCAATCCGATGTGGATGAAGCCAAATAATATTTCATACGCAGATGTGGTGGGTCTCTCTGTCCAATCAATTATCGAAAAAAATAAGGAGAGTAACACTATAATTAATCTGAATGGATGTTTTTTGATGTTACTGTTCATAATCACCTGTCCAGATAGCTACTGCTTGGCGCACTGTTTCCGCTTTGAGCTTACGACGAGCTCTATTAAGATATGTTGCTGCACTAGCCTGTCCAATTTGCATGCGATTCGCGGCTTCTGATATGGATAGTCCTTTGCTGAGAAGAATCATGATTTCTTCTTCTCTGTCGGATAACAGCATGCGGATGTCATTTGTCTCGTGTTTCAGTCGCATATGCGCATTACGGGCCGTTTCGAACCCATTTCCGCAGCCCCCCTTATTTAATACCCAACGCGTAACTTCAGCGATTTGTCTTTCTTCGTCTTTTGCAACTAGTCCTTGTGCCCCAGCCTGAATCAGCCGAGAAATGTACCGTTCTAGGGGGAAAGCCGTGATGCCAAGTAGCAGCACGGATGCGCTTCTTTTGCGAATCTGACGGCATACGTCTATACCAGACATTCCGTCAAGAGACATATCGAACAGCAGCAAATGCGGTGTATCTACGGCACTTGAGCATCTTTGTACAGCCTCTCTCCCGCTCCGAGTGGTCCACGTAATGCTTCCTAAGTGATTGTATTCGATAATCTGTTGTAATCCTTTTAACACAATTGCGTCATTATCCAGCAGTGCAATATGGGTGGCGGCTGATGCAACCGCCGTGCTATGGTAGCATTCCACGGAAGAGTCCTCTTCTCTCGGCTCATTATTCATCTTGTCGATAATATATAGTTATGGTATGTCTCTTTTTATGAATAGGTTGCAACGACCTATTCGTTGGATAGGCACAGATAGCCGCTGGTCATATTTTGATTTGTTCTTTACGCTTGACGTTTTTCTCCTGCGGTTGCTCTTCGATGCTTTGCTCCTCTCGATTTTTCACCTGATGGAAAGTCGCTGAGAACCCCGAGAGAAAAAACCAAGTGGACATTCGGCTGTCCGTGATCAACGCTCCACGAAATGGAGCGGGGGACGAACCAGCCGAATTCCATCGTCTGTTCTAACGGTTCATGTTGAAGGAATGTGAGGCCGCCCGTCTGATCTCATCGGAATTGGACAACGCACAAATAGCGTTCGTGGCGTGTCTGTTCAATGGAAAGCGGCCGTTGTCAAAGGATTTGCCTGCTCATTGCTTGTTGCTCACTGTTCGACTGTTATGTAACACACCTTGACAGTTAAGCAGAACAGTTATACTGTGTTGTATAA
>ENA-OXVN01000167-OXVN01000167.1-human-gut-metagenome-genome-assembly--contig:-NODE-167-length-13689-cov-19.4174_pt1 | contig 13689 bp, 10 predicted proteins | sample MGYA00249251_ERZ652698 | MGnify/ENA primary metagenome ERZ652698 (study PRJEB26925, sample SAMN05826886) | human gut metagenome | biome: ENVO:2100002; feature: ENVO:00000062; material: ENVO:00002003...
ATTAGAAACTTGGCAGGGAAGGCGGGACTCGAACCCACAACCTACGGTTTTGGAGACCGTTGCGCTACCAATTGCGCCACTTCCCTAGGTGAAGTTCACCTTGGCTGGCGTTCCGTAGAGAACGCTTCGCCATGGCGGAAACCGCCAAATCGCTATAGTAACGGCTGGGGTGGATTAAGGCAAATCGCGTGTCGGATAAACTGCAAAATCGCCTCCAAAGACGACCAAGGGGAGCCGGGCTCAACGCGCCCAAAACTCCCCTCAGGATGCGCTCCCCTCTTCGGAGGGGAAAGGAACGGTTTACTTCGCCCAGTCCTTGAAACGCTTCATGCCCTCGGCCAGATCGTCGTCGGCGAGAGCATAAGAGAAGCGCAGGTAACCGGGAGCGCCGAAGGCTTCACCGGGAACAGCGGCCACGTGAGCTTCGTCCAACAGAGCGGCGGCAAAATCGGCAGAAGTGGCGCACACCGTGCCGTTGGAACCCAGCGGCTTGCCCAGCAACGCGGTGATATCCGCAAATGCATAGAACGCACCGGTCGGAGTCGGGCAATACACGCCCTCGATGTCGTTCAGAGCCGCAACAATCGCACGGCGACGCACATCAAAAGCCTTACGCATCTCGTATACCTCATCCAGAGGGCCGGATACGGCGGCCAATGCGGCACGCTGAGAGATATTGGCCACATTCGAAGTCATATGACCCTGCAGCTTGGTGGCAGCCTTGGCCACCTCAGCCGGGGCGACCATCCAGCCGACACGCCAGCCAGGCATCGCGTAGGTCTTGGCCACACCGTTAAGCACCAGTAGCTGGTCGCGGCATTCCGGCACGGCAGCACCGATGTATGTGGTGCGCGCATCGTCATAGTTCAGGTGCTCATAAATCTCATCGGAGATAATCCAGATGTGGTGCTCAACAGCCCAACATCCGATGGCTTCCACGGTTTCCGGCTTCCATACGGCACCGGTTGGGTTGTTTGGCGAGTTGACGATGATGGCCTTGGTCCGCTCGGTACGGGCAGCCTCAAGCGCCTCCAGCGACGGCTCAAAGTTCACGTCGGCACCGGCAAACACCTCCACCGGCACGCCATCCGCCAGCTTCACGGCCTCAGGGTAGCTGGTCCAGTACGGAGTGGGGATGATGACCTCGTCACCATCGTTGAGCAAAATCTGGAAAGCCTCATACACGGCCTGCTTACCGCCGTTGGTCACTACTACCTGATCGGCGTTTACCTCATAGCCGGAATCGCGCAGCACCTTGGCCGCGATGGCCTCGCGCAGCTCGGGCAAACCCGGAGTGGGCGTGTACTTGTAATTCTTCGGATCAAGGCATGCATCGGCAGCGGCCTTGACCACGTTCGCAGGAGTCGGGAAGTTCGGCTCACCGGCGCCAAAACCGATGACGTCAAGACCGGCGGCCTTCATTGCCTTGGCCTTGGAATCCACGGCGAGCGTAGCGCTCGGTGCCACAGTGTTGATACGGTCGGAAAGAATCTGCCATTGCGCCATAGTCATGGCTCTTACGATAACCCCAACGCACGATGTTTGGAAGTGTGTTGTAGGTCTCAACAAAACTGGACATCCGCATAGGGTCTGTGGTGCAATGGAGCTGCGCGCAGCAGGTTGGGAAAGCGTGCCGGAGGAGAGATTATGGCAAAGCATCACGAAAGCCATGGCAGTCGTGGGACTCGCCGCAGCACGGTCGAGCCACGTGTGGCGTACAGCCGCCATGCCGAAACGCATAGCGCTCATGGCAGCCAGTTGCACTACGGGCAACACGCCAGCCACCGTTCCGCTGCCGCAATCGCAGCACAGCGCACGCGGCGTATCGCCGTATTGGTGGTAGCAGCCGTGGTGGCAGTGGCCTTGGTAATCACCGTCGGTGTCGTTGCGCATGGGTGGTTCGTCCGGCAGTCTGCGCCATCCATGCAACAGCAGCTTCCGACCACCGCGCATAAATCACTTACCCGTAAAACCGTGCCGCAGTTGGATCCCGGCAACATCGTCATCGGTGTCAACGGCAGCGAAACCACCTATGTGCTCAAGGGTGAGCAGTATGTGGAAGGCGGCGCACATGCCATCGAGCCGGAAGACGGCGTACTGACCGGCAACATCGTCACTACCGGCACCGTAGACACGAACACTCCCGGCGATTACACGGTGCAATACACGGTTCATGACTCAACCGGCCATGAGGCATCCGCCACGCGCACAGTCAAAGTAGTGGACACGATGGATAAGCAGACCGGCGGTATTCCCGTGCTGATGTACCACTATGTCTACGATCCGGCGAATCCGCCTGCAGACGTTGACGCGAACTGGATTCCGACCACGTCACTCGAGCCGCAGCTGCAATACCTGACGCAGAACAATTTCTATTACCCGTCCTGGCCCGAGGTCCGCGCATTCATCGACGGCAAGCACAGCCTGCCCAAGAACAGCATCGTGATGACTTTCGATGACGGCGAGCCGCACTTCTTCCAGTACGGCTCCCCTCTGCTGGCCAAGTACAAGGTGCCGGCCACGTCGTTCATCATAGGGGCCGATGGCGAGGCACTGAACAAGATGAAGACCTACGCCACGCCATATCTTGAGTATGAATCGCATTCGTTCGACATGCACCGCGCCGGCGGCACGGTCGGCCACGGCGGACGCATCAGCGCAATGAGCCATCAGGAGATTGTGGATGATCTCAAGCAATCGGAGCAGGTAACCGGCTCCTTGCAGGCATTTGCCTATCCGTTCGGCGATACCACGCCAGACGCGATTGAGGCGGTCAGGGAGACCGGCACATTGGCCGCGTTTACCACTCAGTATGGCTGGGCCGATGTTGGTGCCGATCCCATGAACTTGCCACGCGTGCGCATTCAGGGCACTGGCTCGCTGGATACGTTTATCGCGGCGATTCAGTGAATACAGCGAGTGGATGAGAGCAGGCTCTGACCTCTCACAGTTCTCTCACTACGCCTATCAGCTCCCTCATCAGAGGGGAGCTTCAACGCAATGACTTACACCAGTACAAGATTGTCGCGGTGCACAAGCGGATGCGCGTACTGATCGCCCAGGAATCGCTTGAGCTGAGCCGTATTGCGACCGAGCGTCTGCGGAATCTCCTCGGAGTCGAAGCCGGCCAGACCACGGGCCAGATGCGTGCCGGATTCGTCATCGATCCATACAGGATCGCCGGCGGAAAAATCGCCATGCACATCGAGAGCGCCGGCGGCCAGCAACGATGCCCGACCACCACGAATGGCCTTGGCTGCACCCGCATCAACCACAATCGTGCCGCGCGGTTCAGCCGCAAAACCAATCCATAGGCGGCGCGAAGATCCACGGGCCTTGACCGGGGCAAACACCGTGCCCACCGGGTCGCCCATCATTGCGGGGCCTGCGTTTGAGGCGCATGTCAGCACAGTGGGGATGCCGGAAACGGCAGCCACGCGAGCGGCCTCAAGCTTCGTAACCATGCCACCGGTACCGACTTTGGAGCCCGAGCCGGACACCCGGATATCACCCAGCGCATCGATCACATTGGGCACGTATTCCACGCGGCGTGATCCGGGCTGGGCGGGCGGCGCGGTGTACAGCGCATCCACATCGGTGAGCAATACCAACGCTTCGGCACGCACCAGATTGGCCACCAAAGCAGACAGCCGGTCGTTATCGCCGAAACGAATCTCGTTGGAGGCCAGCGAGTCGTTCTCATTGATAATCGGCACCACGCCCAGATCGAGCAGCCGATCCAACGTACGTTCCACGTTGCGGTACTGGGTGGCTCGAATCGTGTCTTCCGCGGTGATCAGAATCTGTCCCACCCGAATACCGAACCGGCCGAAGGCAGCTTCATAGCGGGCCATCAGCAGGCCTTGTCCCACGGCGGCGGTGGCCTGCTGGGTAGCCACATCAGCCGGTCGCTCATCAAAGCCCAACGGGCCAAAACCCGCGGCGATAGCACCGGAAGAGACCAGCACCACACGGGCACCCATCAGCCGTACCTGCGCCAATGCGGCGGCAAGAGCGTCGAGCTTGTCAGGGGCGAGGTGCCCGCTCGGCTGGGTCAGGGAGCTAGATCCGACCTTGACGACGATAGTGCCGGCAGCGGCGATCATGCGCCGTACCTCGGCCTGACTTGGTGTGCTCATTTGCTTTCCAATTCCGCCTCCGACGGTGGAGCTGTCAATCTGCAGCCGACCAGGACCACCCCCGTCTCGCTGTGCTCGGCAGCTCCCGCCGGCGGGAGCAACTTCATTATTCTTCCGATGCGCTATCGTCGGCGGATTCGCCGTGACCAAACAGGCTGGTCTCATCGTGGCGATCATCATCGACGGTCGGGTCGGCCCAGTGGCCGGCCTTACGTTCAGCCATCATCGCATCGCGCACAGCCGCACGGGCATCCATCATCTCGTGGTACTGGGCACGACGTTCGGCATTGGAGCGGCGGTGAGCGCGCGGATCCTGCTCCTCGAGACGCAAATCCTTGCCGCGTGCACCAAGGTTGGAGCCGTCGAGCATTTCGGCACCGGCGGAGATGGTCGGATCCCAGTCGAATTCCACCATGCGATCGCCTCGTCCGATGCGGATCTCATCGCCCGGACGAGCGCCCTTGCGGCGCAGTTCGTCTTCCACGCCGAGCTTGGCCAGTCGATCGGCCAGGTAGCCCACGGCCTCGTCGTTGTCGAAGTTGGTCTGCATGACCCAACGCTCCGGCTTGGCACCACGAACCTCGTAGAACACCTCGCCGTTGCCGAGCTCACGGCGTTCCACGGTGAAGTCGAGTGCGTTGCCGCCCTCGTCAGCGCGGCGAGGACGACGACCGGTCCTTTCAAGAGGCTTGATGACCACGCGGGCTTCTTCTTCGGCCTCCTCGCGGCTGGCCACTTCCTCGCGCATCTCATGCACCAGTTCAGCCAAGGCGAAGTTCAGCTCCTTCAATCCCTCATGGGACGCGGTGGAAATCTCGAACACCTTCAGTCCGAGCTTCTCGAACTCCGGACGCACGAATTCGGCAAGTTCCTTGGCCTCGGGCACATCGATCTTGTTCAGGATGACGATACGCGGACGCTCGGGAATCGGAATCGCACCCAGCGGCAACTCCAGCTTGTCGGCGTAGAGCGCAAGCTCGTTTTCCAGCGCCTGATAGTCGGACATCGGGTCGCGATCAGGCTCCAGCGTGGCGCAATCAATCACATGGGCGATGATCTCCGTGCGCTCGATATGGCGCAGGAATTCCAGACCCAGCCCCTTGCCTTCTGACGCACCCGGAATCAGGCCGGGCACGTCGGCGATGGTGTACCGGGAATCGCCGGCGATAACAACGCCGAGGTTCGGCACCAGCGTGGTGAACGGGTAGTCGGCGATCTTCGGCTTGGCGGCACTCATCGCCGCAATCAGGGACGATTTGCCGGCGGATGGGAAGCCCACCAACGCCACATCGGCGATGGACTTGAGCTCCAGAATCACATCGCGCTCTTCACCCAGTTCGCCAAGCAGGGCGAATCCAGGAGCACGACGGGTCTTGTTGGCCAGTGCGATGTTGCCCAAACCACCGGCACCACCTTGCGCAACGACAACGCGGTCGCCCTCATGGCGCAAATCGGCAAGCTGCTCGCCAGGATGTTTGGTCTTGCCCTGCTCGCCGCGCGCTTCAAACACCACAGTGCCGCACGGCACGGGGAGGATCAGATCCTCGCCTTTGGAGCCATCCTTGTTGTCACCCAGACCCATCGTGCCGTTACCGGCAGTGCGATGTGGCATGAACCGATAGTCAAGCAGGCTGGTGGCGTTGCGGTCGGCCACGAATACCACGGATCCGCCGTCGCCACCATTGCCGCCGTTCGGCCCGGCCAACGGCTTGTACTTCTCGCGACGAATACCGGCCGAACCGTTGCCGCCGTCGCCGCCACGGACATGGACGGTTACTCGATCCACAAAATCACTCATATTGATTACCTTACAAAAAAGCCGCGTCCTTACGGGCGCGGCTTGAAAAAAGCTTGACGCTATATCGCTCAGGCGATGACGTCGACAACCTTGCGGTCGCGACGCACACCGAACTTCACGGAGCCATCGGTGAGGGCGAACAGCGTGTGATCCTTGCCCATGCCGACGTTGTGGCCCGGGTGGAAGTTGGTGCCACGCTGGCGAACGATGATGTTGCCGGCCACGACGGCTTCGCCGCCGAACTTCTTCACGCCGAGGTATTGCGGGTTAGAATCGCGACCGTTGCGAGAGCTGGACGCACCCTTCTTATGTGCCATGATTCATGGTCCTTTCTATAACTCAGGCAATCGCCGTGATCTTGACGATAGTCAACGGCTGACGGTGACCCTTGCGACGAGCAACGCCAGTCTTGTTCTTGTACTTCTGGATGTTGATCTTCGGGCCCTTGGCCTCGTCGTTCACAACCTCAGCCTTGACGGACACCTTGGCCAGATCGGCGGCAGCAAGGGTCACCTTGGCGCCATCGACCAGGAGAGCAACCGGAAACTCCACGGTATCGCCCTTCTTGGCGTCGAGACGGTTCACGAGGATGGTGTCGCCAACCTCGACCTTTTCCTGATGGCCACCGGCCTTCACAATCGCGTACATATTCGTTCCTTTTATGTTTTGGAAAGCTACCTTGCCCAACACGCACCGAGCCTGCGGTCAGACACCGAGTTTCGAATTTACACCTACACGCGGACTAAAGCAAATGGTTTTTATCTGCGTGTCAAGCACGACACACCCCGGCTTTTCGCAACCGAGGGCATGCCCGCATGAAACATTTGTCTAATGCTACTCCTCCTCGGTGTTGTTGGCGGCCACGGCAGCAGCTGCAATCTGGGCCAGTTTGGCCTTGACATCAGCGCTGGAGCCGGCCGGTTCCGGAGCTGGGGCAGTGCCTCGACCATGCTTGTTGGTCTTGACGAACGGATCACCGCCGCGCAATGCGTACGGGTCATCGTAGTCGGCGGAAACGGTCGGCTGATCGTGCAGGATAAAGCCACGACCCTTGCAAGTCGGGCATTCCTCGGAGAACGCCTCGACCAAGCCCTGACCGATGCGCTTACGGGTCATCTGCACCAGACCAAGCGAGGTGACCTCGGCCACCTGATGCTTGGTCCGGTCACGCGCCAGGCATTCGACTAGACGGCGCAGCACCAAGTCACGGTTAGCGGGCATGACCATATCCACATAGTCAATCATCACCATGCCGCCGATGTCGCGCAGTCGCAGCTGACGTGCAATTTCCTCAGAGGCCTCCAAATTGCAACGCGTCACCGTCTCCTCAAGGGACTTGCCCTTGCCGATGAAGCGGCCGGTGTTCACATCAATGGTGGTCATGGCTTCAGTGCGGTCGATGACGATCGAACCACCAGACGGCAGGTAGACCTGACGCTCCATGCCCTTTCTGAGTTGGGAGTCGATCTGCCACTTGTCGAACACGTCCTTGCCCTCATGCTCGGCCGGGTCCCACTTCTCCAGCTTATCCTTCAAGTCGGGGGCCATGGTGTCGAGATACTCCTCGATACGGTCGTAGACCTTGTCGCCTTCGACGATGAGCTTGCCGAAGTCATCGTTGAAGATGTCGCGCACCACACGGATAGCCACATCGGGCTCGCCCTGCAGGAGCTTCGGGCGCTTGCCATGCCAGAATTCCTCACGCTTGGCGTTGATGCGCTCCCACTGGCGAACCAAAGACTCAAGATCCTTGACGATGGCTTCCTCGGAGGCACCCTCGGCTGCGGTACGGATGATGACACCCATATCCTTCGGGGCGATCTTGGAGACGATGCCCTTGAGCCGGCTACGTTCGCGTTCGGAGAGCTTGCGGCTCACGCCGGTCATGCCGCCGGACGGCACGAGCACCAGGAAGCGGCCGGCGAGCGTGACCTGAGAAGTCAGGCGGGCTCCCTTGTGTCCGATCGGATCCTTGGTGACCTGCACGAGCACCGGGTCGCCGGACTTGAACGCCAACTCGATGCGGCGCGGCTGGCCTTCGAGACGCGCGGCGTCCCAGTTGACCTCACCGGCGTAGAGCACGCCGTTACGGGCCTGGCCGATGTCCACGAAAGCGGCTTCCATGCTGGGCAGCACGTTCTGTACACGGCCGAGGTAGATGTTGCCCACGGTCTGCACTTCCTGGATGTCGGAGACGTAATGCTCGACCAGGATGTTGTCTTCCACCACGGAAATCTGGGTGTGATGTTCCTTCTCGCGCACCACCATGAGGCGATCGACGTTCTCACGGCGTGCGAGGAAATCCTGCTCCATGAGCTGGCTCTGGCGGCTACGCTCACGACGATTGTCACGGCGTCGCTGTTTCTTGGCCTCAAGACGGGTGGAGCCTTCCACATCGGTGATCTCATCGATGTACTGCTGCTTGCGGGAGCGGCGAGTCAGCTGCTGATCGTCCTGCTCATCACCGCTCTCGGCATTCTTGCCTCCGCGGCGGCGACGGCGACGGCGGGTAACGGTCTGCTCCTCGTCATCATCACGGTCGCGCTCATCGCGATCATCGCGACGGCGACGGGAATCGTCACCATTGTTCTCGGAGGACTCGCTGTCGTTGTTGGAAGCACCGGACTCGTTGCGGGAGCCACGGCGACGGCGACGGCGGGAACGGGTGCGGGTGGAGTCGGACTCTTCGTCGTTCTCCTCTTCAGCAATCGGCGAGTACGTAATGTCATCCAGCTCGAGGTCTTCCTCAATCTGCTCGACTTCAGCGGCAGCACGGCGCTCCTGGGCGTTCAGGCGGCGAGAACGGCGAGAACGGCGAGAATCGGACTGGCCATCAGCGTCGAAATCATCCTGAGTCTCATTACGGCGACGATTATTGCGGCTGTCATCGCGGTCATCGTGATCATCATGATCGCCGTGATCGCTGCGGCTCGACCGGCGGGAACGAGACGGGCGTTCCTCGTAATCGGCCTCATCCTCACGGGCGCGGGAGCGACGAGAAGAGCGGGAACGCTGTTCGCCATCATCTTCCTCATCATCACGATCATCACGTCGCATGTCCGGGAGCACCGGCTCTTGGAACAGCAGGGAAGTCATCGGCTTGCCACGACGGGCGGATTCATGCCCTGCAGGCAGCGCATCAATCACATCCAGCACGCGCTCATCGGGGTTTTCTTCGCGCGCGTCTTCCGAAGAACGGCGGCTGCGAGTACGACGGGCCGAGCGGGGCTCGTCATCGCGGTCATCGCGGTCATTCGTAGTGGAACGACGGCGACGCACCGGACGATCGCCATCCTCATCGGAGTCGTCGACCGCAGTACGGCGGCGAGATGAACGCGGCGCATCATCATCTTCGAGATCGTCAATCACAGAGCGACGGCGACGCACCAGACGATCGTTATCTTCATCAAAATCATCGGATGCAACGCGACGACGGCGAATCGGACGCTCATCGTCTTCCTCGAGATCATCGGACACCGCGCGACGACGGCGGACCGGGCGCGGCTCATCATCGTCATCAGCCACAGCACGACGCCGAGTCGAACGGTCCTCATAATCGGCATTATCGGCAGAGCGGCGGCTACGGGTGCGGCGCGCCGGGTGCTTTTCATCATCGGAGGCGTTATTGTCGGTAGTTTCGGCGGAAGCGGACGCATCGGCATCAGGCAAAGCGGGTGCCTCAAACAGCGGGGCGGCGTGTTCCTGGACTTGCAGCTCAAGGGATGCGCCGGCAGCACCGGTGCCACGCACTACACGACGGCCACCGCGACGGCGGCGAGTCGGCTGCGATGCTTCGGCGTTCGGCTCGGAAGCTCCCGAAGCCTGTGATTCGGTATTGGATACGGTTGAATTATCGGTTTCGTCACCGACGAAACCTTCACGGTTCTCAGTGGGCACAATGCTCCTCGCGGCACGCTGCATCGCGACGCCATCCAGGCCTGTACGCTCGTCTCACACCATGCTCTCACCATGGCCGCGCAAATCCTTTGCGCCGCGTAAAGGCAACTTCGTCTCAAGTCTGTCCTGCGAACGGCGGACACCGGCGCTTACGTTGTCTCGTTCTCGAGAGCCGTAAGGGGATCAACGCCATTACACACGCTGATGGTTATGCAGAACCACCGTCTTTCAGTATGCCACACTTTTTGCACGGGCGCGCCCAGCGCTCTGGCACACCACGACCTATCTGGCTCCCCTTACACACGGATGAGCCCTATCTTGGCTCTCCTCTCTGAGGGGAGCTGGCTGCGAAGCAGACTGAGGGGAGCCTGGATTCAAGCCGAGCACTCCCCTCAGTCACCTACGGTGACGGCTCCCCTCAAAGAGGCTGAGCCGAAAAATCTCACACCAGCCAGTCTTCGAGGATTGCGGCCATAGCAGTCAAATCAGATTCGGGCACTTGCTCGTCGTGCTTATGCGCCAGTAACGGGTCTCCGGCACCGAGGTTGACGGCCGGAATCCCGAGCTGAGAGAAACGTGCCACATCGGTCCAGCCAAGCTTGGCCAGCGGATCGCGACCAGTGCGCTCCTTGACCAGACGAACCAGTTCCTGCGCAAGCGGCGCGCTCAGGCCGGGGCGTGCAGAAGGGCTCTCATCCTTCATCTCGATGCCATAGCCCTCAAACACGCCACCGGTGGCCACATGTTCGCCGTTACCAAGTTCAGCACCTGCATCCGCACCCATCATCAGCGCCTTGGCCTCAGCCAGGTTCTTGTCCGGAGCGAAACGGTAGTTGACATGCACACGGCATTCGTCGGGAATCACATTCGTGCCCTTGCCGCCGGAAATCAATGTGGCGTTGAGACCCTCACGGTAGTCGAGCCCATCCACATTCACAGTCGCGGTTTCATAAGCATTGAGTCGGTTCAGAATATCAGCGGCCTTGTGGATGGCGTTCTCTCCCATCCAGGCGCGGGCAGAGTGCGCGGCGACTCCGTGCGTGACCACATCGAAACGGATCGTGCCGTTGCAGCCGCCTTCGATGCCACTATTGGTGGGCTCACCGATAATGGCAAAATCACCGGCAATCCAGTCGGGGTGCGTTTCGACCACCTTACGCAGACCGTTCTTTTCGGCGGCGACTTCCTCGTGGTCGTAGAACACATAGGTGAGGTCGACTTTCGGAGTGGTTCCCGATGTGAGGCCATCAAGTGTAGCGGCGAGATACAGCATCACCGCATCGGAGGCCTTCATATCCGTGGCACCACGGCCCCACAGCACACGGTCTGTGGGATGGGATTGGGAGATCTCCTCGCGAATGAGCGGATCACCAGGTTCAAGCCACTTCGGAGGGAAGTTGTCGATTACCGGCACGGTGTCGAGATGACCGGCCAGAATCACGCGATTCGACTTGCCAAAATCGGTGCTGGCCACCACCGTGTCGCCGTGACGGCGGACGGTCAGATGCTTCTGTTCATTGAAGAAAGCCTCAACCTCATCGGCGAGCGGGCCTTCATAATCGGAGACAGAAAAGTTCTCCATAATCTGGGTGAGCAGGCTGTTCAACTGCTCAGCAGTGGAATCGTTGCGGTTCAATTCAAGCGTCATGAGTACAGAGTACCGCGTGACAAAGCGCACAGTTCACCCACTACATGAGATTTTGTCGCCGAATACATATTTATGTGTCACACTAGGGTGGCGAAAGGGAGGAACATGCCAGGTCTCATCAGCGCCATGCAAGGCTTCTGCGTTATCGGCATCGTGATTGCGGTGGGATATGTCGCCGCACGAATGCGAATCGGCGGGCCGTCCGCTCAGATGGTGCTCAACCGTTTCTCCTTCTTCGTATCAAGCCCGTGCCTGATGTTCGCGATTCTCTCCAAGGAGCCGATCTTCGACATCTTCCACCCCTCGATTATCGTGGCGTTCTTCTCCGCCGTGCTGGTGGGCGTGGTGTTCTTGGTGCTCAACCGCATGTTCTTCCACCTGAACGCCCCGGACGCCACCATCGGCGCATTGAATTCGCTGTACCTTAATTCCAATAACATCGGCCTGCCAATCGCCACCTACATTCTGGGCAATCCGGCGCTGGTGGCACCGATTCTGGTCATGCAGCAGGCCATCTTCACACCGGTGGGCCTGACCGTGCTGGACGTGACTACCAAGGGCAAGGTCTCCATCAAGGAAATCGCCAAGCAGCCACTGCATCAGCCGCTGCTTATCGGCTCGCTGCTAGGCATCGTGGTCTCTGCGATTTCCGCGAAAATCGGCTGGTTCCCGGTGCCGAAATTCATTTTCGACCCAATCGACATGATCGGCGATTCGGCTGTGCCGATGATCCTGATGGCGTTCGGCATGTCCCTGCACGGCACCAAGCCGCTGCAGCAGAAGGGCGATCGACCGGCCATCTTCACGGTCGCGGTCCTCAAGAACATCATCATGCCGATCATCGCGTTCCTGCTCGCCTACTTCGTGATGGGCTTCCGCGGCTCCGAGCTGTACGCCTGCGTGGTGCTCGCCGCTCTGCCCACCGGCCAGAACGTGTACAACTACGCGGCCCGCTACAACGTGGGCCTCACCTTCGCGCGCGACGGCATTCTGATGAGCACCATGACCAGCCCGGTGTTTATCGCGATCATCGCGGCGCTGCTGAGCTGAGCCGGCAACTGTAATCACCGTAAAAAAACTTCCGCGAAATCCACCGTAGGATTCCGCGGAAGCCTGAGATATACGCTACTTGAGAATCGCCTTAATCGCCTCATACTGCTGAGCAGTGAGTTGCACCGCTGGCTCACGGATCAGGGTGGAAATGTTCAGTCCCTTGGCCTTGACCGCACCCTTGATGGCGGAGATGAACAGGTCGGTCTGATCGTACAGCGCCATCAGGTGGCTGATGCGTTCGGCGGCCTCAATTGCGGTGCCATAGTCGCCGGCCTCATATGCACGGTGCAGCGTAACGAAGGTCTCCGGCTCCACATTGGTCATGCCGCAAATCACGCCATCGCCGCCGGAGACGCGGTTGACGAGATAGTACTCGTCGAAACCGGAGAACACCGCAAACCGTGGATTCACGGCCTTGACCGCGCGAATCACCTTGCGGGTGTGGCTGATTGTGTCGACCGTGTCCTTGATGCCGACGATGTTCGGGTGCGCGGCGGCAAGCTCGGCCACGAGCTCCGGGGTCAAGTCGCTGCCGGTGCGCGGTGGGAAATTATAGAGGATCACCGGAAGATTCGTCGCTTCAGCGACCGCGCCGAAGTACGCCTTCGCGCCTCCCGCAGTAGGGCCGAAGTAATACGGCGAAACGACCACGAGCGCATCCACTCCACTTGCTTCGACTGCCCGCGCGAAGTCGATCACATTGTTCAAGTTGGTATCGCCCACGCCCGCGAACACCTTGATGCGCCCGGCGACATGCTTGGCCACGAAGTCGACCGCCTGCTTCTTGACGTCCAGAGGGAAGGCATAGAACTCGCCGATGCTGCCAAACACTAGCACGCCGTTGATACCGGCCTCGATCAGATGATCGAGATGCTGCCCCCAACGTTCATAGTCGATGTCACCGTCGTCCTTGGTGATGGTGATGGATGGGCAGATGATGCCCGAGAATTCGGCGCTGCTTGTCATGATTGTTCCTTTCGTTACGGAATAGGGGTGCCGCACAAGCGGCACCGGGTTTGCGGCCTCTCCCCCAGTCGTCCTGCGGACGATAGCCCCCTCATCAGAGGGGGCTTGGGTTTAGTCGATGTTGTAAGCGCGGCGGGCGTTGTTTTCGAAGAAGTCCTCGTCCTCGCCGAACGTGTCCAGCATGAGTT
>ENA-OXVN01000172-OXVN01000172.1-human-gut-metagenome-genome-assembly--contig:-NODE-172-length-13260-cov-10.7941_pt1 | contig 13260 bp, 9 predicted proteins | sample MGYA00249251_ERZ652698 | MGnify/ENA primary metagenome ERZ652698 (study PRJEB26925, sample SAMN05826886) | human gut metagenome | biome: ENVO:2100002; feature: ENVO:00000062; material: ENVO:00002003...
AGCAGCGCGTGGCCATCGCCCGCGCGCTGATTACCAAGCCGAAGCTGGTGTTCGCCGACGAGCCGACCGGCAACCTCGACTCCGTCTCCAGCGCCGAAGTGCTCGGCTTCCTGAAGCGTTCGGTCAACGAACTCGGACAGACCATCGTCATGGTCACGCATGATGCGGTGGCAGCCTCCTACGCGGACCGTGCCATCGTGTTCTCCGACGGACGGATCGTGGCCGACGAACAGCATCCCAACGCCGAAGTCATGAACGAACTGCTTATGGCCGAGCGAGAGCGCACCACCCGCACCACTCTTACCGATACTCCTGCTGACCAGATGGCACAGATGGCAGGCGTGCGCAACGTGCCGGATCTGCCCATCACCGATGCGCCGCTGCCGCCGGCCGTTCCCACCTCTGGGTGTGAGGGAACGCTGCGCCACGCCCGTGCCGCCGCACGCCACGCCCGCTGACCCACGGAAAGCAAGAGAATAGGACGAACCCATGTTTTCCATCACAGTGAAACTCATGAAGAAAAGCGCCAGAATGCTGATTCCGGCCGGCATCGCCATCCTGATCGGCACCGCGTTCATTGCGGCCACATTCCTGTTCGGTAACGCCATGAACGATTCCCTGGCCCGTCAGACCACCGCGCAGCTTGGCGGCGCGAACTATGTGATCAGCGTGGACTCCAGCGAGGGCCTGAACGAGCAGGAGCGGAATGACATCTACACTCGCACGGTGAACGACTTCCAACTCGACCGTATCTGCGCCACAGAAGGTGTCAAGGATGTGCGCGTCGAATCCTCGAGTTCCGTAACCGTGGCCAATGGCGATAAGCACGCCAGCAGCTATGCCATCACCACCGCCGCACAGCGTGATCTGCTGCCGGTCAGCATCATTCAAGGCGACCAGCCGGTCGATGGCAACGAAATAGCATTGACTAAGTCCGTGGCCGATCAGCTTGGTGTCAAGGTGGGGGATAGCGTGACCGTGAACTCCCGTATCGCGCAGGCCGTAGCTTCGACGGGCTACGGTTCCGCCGGCAACGACACTGCCGCTGATTCCGGTATGACCGTTCGCGTAGTGGGTATCACTGAAGATCCGAACGGCGCCTATGCGTACTACGGCGGAGCCTCAGTGCTTTCCGATAACGTGATCACCGCGATGAACGGTATCGACGATTTCGGCAAACTCAATGTCTATCTTGTCTACCTCGATATCGACGATGCCGATCAGCCGTCCGCCGACGCCACCGTGAAACAAATCGACAAGCTGCTGCCAAAACATTTCACCGTGCAATCCCGCGCAGCGATGGAAGAGGAATCCATCAAATCCGTGAGCAAGGGCGATACGAGTATCACCACCATCTTCCTGCTGAGCTTCGGCATCCTCGCCATGCTGGTCGCGGCGCTCGTCATCGCCAACACTTTCCAAGTGCTCGTCGCCCAACGCCGTCGCACGCTTGCCTTGCTGCGCACCATCGGCGCGAACAAAGGCCAGCTGTATGTCTCCGTACTGTTCGAGGCTGGTCTGCTGGGACTCATCGCCTCCATGCTGGGCGTGGGCCTCGGCATCGGACTGATGGCGGCGCTGTGCCAATCCGGCCTGATGAAAGCCACCGGCATGACCATGAGATTGGTGCTGTCCTGGCCGGCATTCGTGGTGCCGATTGCGTTCGGCGTCGCTATGACCGTGATCGCCTCGCTTGGCTCCGCACGTTCCGCCACCGCCGTGACTCCACTGGAAGCGCTGCGGCCCATCGAACTGAACGATACCCGTCGGGCCGGTAAGATCCGTGCCATACTTGCGGGTCTGTTGGTGCTCATCGGCATCGGTCTGGCCGCATTCTCCGCCTGGCAGATGAACGAAAAGATCGCCGGACATGATTCGCTGGCCGACAAGCAGTATCCGATGGTACTGCTTGCCGCCATCGCCGGCTGCGCGCTGATCTTCCTCGGACTGGTGCTTTCCGCCACATTCTGGCTGCCGGTATTGATGCGCGGCGTGGGGGCGTTGGTGTCGCTTGCCGGGCCGTCCGCCAAGGTGGCGCACGCGAATATTCAGAAGAATCCGCGCCGCGTGGCTGCCACCGGTGCCGCACTGCTTATCGGCGTGACGCTGGTCTCCACCATCGCCACCGGTGCCGCCAGCGCCAAGCAAACCATGAACGAGGCGCTGACCACCCGCTACAGCGTTGACATGATTGCTGTCGGTGCTGATATGACCAGCAAACAGGCTGATGAGGTCGCCAAGATTAAGGGCATTAAGGATAGTATCTACGCGCCGACTCGCATGATGAGCATGAAGGATGCCAATGGCAAGGATCTGAACGTACTCATCGTTGGCGTGGATGGTGTTGACGCGCTGCGCAAAGTGGTGCGTGCCGACCTGTCCGGCGTGACCATCAGCGGTGACTCCGTACTTATGCCCAAGTATTCCGCTGCCACGGGCAAGGACATTCCGCTAGGTAAGAGCGTCACCTTCACCAGTGATGTATCCGGCTCGCAGACTGGCACAGCTGATGCTGCCGCGAGTGATACTGAGAACGATGGCAGACAATCCGATGGTGTGCAGACACTGACCCTCGCGCCGCAGAAGGTGGATTATCGTCGCATCTCAGCCAACTATGCCGCAGTCGCCTTCGTGGATGCCGGTCACTTCACCAACGGCGATGTAAAAGCGAACGGACATATCATGCTTATGCGTATCGACGCCGAAAGCGCGGGCACCACGCTGAACGACGTATTCACCAACGTGCAGAATGCATTCTCCGCCAGTGCAGACATTGACGTGTCTGGTCCGGTGGCCGGACGCACGCAGTGGGAGACCATGATCAACGGCATGATGGCGTTGCTTGTCGGCTTGATTGCGGTGGCTGTGCTTATCGCACTGGTCGGTGTGGCGAACACGCTGAGTCTATCGGTGATCGAACGCACCCGCGAATCCGCCACCCTGCGTGCCATCGGTATGACGCGCGGCCAGCTGCGGTGTTCGCTGGCAGTGGAGGCTTTACTGCTGTCGCTCGTCTCCGGCGTGGTGGGTGTGGTGCTGGGCACCCTGTTCGGCTGGCTTGGGTCCTATATGGTGTTCAGCCTGTATGGTGACACTGTATTCCCGTTCGAGTGGACTACCAACGGTGCCGTGCTTGGCGTGGCGGCGCTTGCCGCGCTGCTCGCCAGTGTTGCCCCCGCCCGCAGAGCCGTCAAGACGCCGCCCGTCGAGGCTTTGGCTGAGGCCTAGTGGCCCGGTCATAGTCTAAGAGCGAAGAGATAGGTCTATTCGTGTGCTGCGAATAGACCTATCTGCCTTGAAAGAGGTACATTCGTTCCTTTACAGAAAGCTATCTGCTTTCAAAGGGGTACCGGATATACGAAAACGCGAGTACAACCGTTGGAATTGCAATGATCGTACTCGTGTTATCAGGTCTCGGATATCTCTCTGAAAGCAGATAGCTTTCTGCAGAAAGGCGAATGTACCTCTTTCGAGGCGGATACCACTTGTTCTGCCGTATCGTGCGTATTGGGGAAGTCACACCAACCCGTTATCGTACGCAAAGACCACAGCCTGGACGCGGTCTCGGGCGTTGATTTTGGCCAGAATATGCGCCACATGGGTTTTGACCGTGGGCAAGGAGATGAAGAGCTTGTCCGCGATCTCCTGATTGCTCAGGCCATGGGCGATTTCCACCAGCACCTCACGTTCGCGATCTGTGAGCAGTTCCAGCTCGGGATCGGTATATGTGGGGCGTGCGGTGCCAATGCCGTTCGTCGAATCGGCACCCGTAGCTCCGACCGTTCCAGTAGTGTCGGCGACGCTGCCAGCATTGCCATTGAAACTTGCGTTCGAAACGCCGCCACTCAACGACCCATGCTGCGCATAGCCGTCCTGCATCATTTTCTCGATCAGACGCTTGGTGGCCGAAGGCGCGATGATCGCATTGCCCTGGAACACGGTGCGAATCGAATTGAGCAGCGTCTCCGGTTCGGTGTCTTTGAGCAGAAAACCCGAAGCGCCGGCATTGATGGCGGCCATCACATATTCATCCAAATCGAATGTGGTCAGGATGATCACACGGGTCGGCTGCGTGCCATCCGTGCCGGCGGTCAGCGAAGTAATACGGCGGGTGGCTTCGATGCCATCCATGCCCGGCATGCGCACGTCCATCAACACCACATCGGGGTGCAGGGTCTCCGCCATCGTCACGGCCTCGGCGCCATCGGACGCCTGAGCGACCACTTCCATATCTTGCTGCGAGCCGATTACCATGGCGAAGCCGGCCCTCACCAGCTCCTGGTCGTCCGCAACGATCACGCGAATGCTTCTGCTCTCGTTCATGCTCTCCACTGTATCCGATTCCTATTCGAGTGCCGCTCCATGGACACCCTGATTGTTCCCTGAGTTCATGTTCGTGGACGAATCCGTCTGAGATGTGGATTCCGCCTGCCTCATCTGGCTGGACAGAGGAGCAGCCGGTCGCAGTTGCATGTCGGGTTGTGCGCCTTCATGCATCTCGTCGCTGAATCCGGTTTCACGCAACACCGTCAGCAATTGCCGCATGTGCGCCAGAGCCGCACGCCCGCGTTCCCCGATGACCGTGAACGCGGCGATGATCTGCTCGCTATCGGGAACCGGTTCGGAGTTCAGCATGGCCAGCCCATCATCGGCTTGCGTGATCACCGATTCCAACGTATTCAATACCTCGGCCTGCATGGCCGTACCGATGCGATTGCGCTCCAGATTGGCGGCCAGCACCTTCTGCCGCTCCTGCTCGGCCTTGAGCGCCTCCTCGCGTTGCATGAGCACCAGCGCGTTCGAGCCGCGTGAACGGCTCCACCGGGCCATCGCAATGCACGCAAAGCCAAACAGCATCACCACGCCACCCGGTATCAGGCCGGAAAGCACCAGTAGCCAGCGGGACATCGCCGATTCGCCGTTGAGGGGCAGCAGCATCTGAATCAGCATGTCATATCCGTTCCAGCCGGACATTACCTTGATGCCGGCCAGCCACGAATCCGCGACCAGCGCCACACTGACCCATCTCCATGCCTGTTCCCGTCCATACAGTGCGGCGGCGTGTACGGACACCAATGCAAACACGTTGACGGTCAGGATGGATGGCAGAAACAGCAGCTGCACGGCGGACAGAATCGCCATGACCAGTGCGCTGCCCTCCGGGAACCGACGTCGGAAAGCCAGAGGGGCAAGCATGATGATGGTCAGTGCCATGGTCAGCACAGTGTTGGGTTGAACTGGGTCATTGCTGGCCGTCATCATCTGCAGCTCGTTGCGTGTCGCGGAACTGAACATCGCGATCAGCGCCACGGTGATGAGAATATCCGCCAGCAGATAATGCCGTTCGGTCCATTGTGCGAAGCGGGCCACCCAATTCGACTCACCGATATCTCCCTGGTCGAGCGGTTTGGAGCGTATCGAATCCAGGAGTTTCCGTAGTCGTGTGATGGTGACGGGCAAAGCGTCAGACGGCTCGGCGTCGGTTTGCGCGATTTCGGGGGAGAGGGGAATCGTAGCCGCCACGATGAACCCGCCGTTCGGTCCAGGGCCGGCATGGACGCTGCCGCCCAACGATTCGATGCGCTCGTGCATGCCCATCAGACCATAGCCGGGTGCGTGCCCGTCGGCGGCGGATGCCGCTCCCTGGCCGTTGTCGGACACGGTAATCGCAAGCCCGTCATCCGACCACACCTCATCGATGGTGGCCTTCGCGCCCTCGCCCGCATGCTTGCGCGTATTGGTCAGCGCCTCCTGTACCAAGCGGAACACGGCGGCATCCGCATCGGAGGTCAAACGATCCGGCCGTGACTTGCCTGTCACACGCCGGGATACGACCAGATGACCGTCGAACAGAGAATCGATGTCCGCATACCCGGCATCATCATCCGTGCCGAACACGCCGAACAGTCGCTGCATATCACGCTGCGCGCGTTCCGCTTCATGGCGAATCGTGCTCATCGTATGCTTGGCGACGGCCAGATCATGCGCGCCCGCATATCGGCCGCCATCCGACTGCACGATAATCGTCGACAGCGTATGGGCCACCACATCATGCATATCACGGGCAATGCGCGCGCGTTCGGCCAGCGCCGCGATATGTGTCTCCTCCGCTTCGCGGGCCACTATGGAAGCATTGCGCTCGCGCATGGCCGTGAGCGTGGCCTTGCGCGCACGCTGCCATAACGCCATGATGATAATGCTCAGCACGCTGATCTCCATGCACAGCGCCAGCACGCCCGTATCCCGTAGCATTTTGATTCCGCAGTTGGATACGCTCGGCTCGCTGATGAGACCGGGAGAGGCCGGGCATATGGGCATGGTCGCAGCGGTGGGCAGCCAGCTGATCCAGGCGGTCCAAGCATTGGAGGAACCGCTTTTGAACAGCGGGCCGACGTTCATTGACACCGCCCAGACCGCAGCCGCAGCCAATCCCATGGCAAAGGCGGTGATAATGAATCGCAAGGAATGCTTGGGATTGCCGTACACGAGCACTGAATACAGGATGATAAGCGTGTAGAAGTCGCCGTAGGCCATCGACGGGCCGAAGACGAGATGGGCGGCGGTCAGAGCCACGAACAACCAAGCGGCGATCTCCGGCTGGTATCGTCGCAGCATCAGCGGAACGAACGTCGGTAGCGACCAGAACAACAATGAATAATTGTTCGACACGAACAATAGTCCAGGAGTCGAAGAGGAACTGGTGGAACCGATGAGCGGGATGAGTCCGAATGTCAGTACTGCGGCGAGCAGGGTGTCCCATAGCAGGGTGTGACTCGGCTTCCGAGCGAACCATGCCCTCACGTGCGCGACCATTTCCATACGTCCCAAGGCTAGCGTGTCCGTTAACAAGCCGACATCACCCTCCAGACGGATTTGTGGGCTAGAGTTTGAGCCATGACATTGCTGAGCAAATACTATGTACCGGGCCTCGCCATCGAGGACCATTCCATTGACGTTCCTCTCGATTGGTCCGGCCATGAGCCAGGCCAAGCATTCGACGGCGAAACCATCAAACTGTTCTACCGTGTGGTCACCGCGCCCGAACACGTGCACGATGACCTGCCGCTGCTGATCTTCCTGCAGGGAGGTCCCGGCGGTGAGGGGCCGCGTCTCAACAGTCCCACCTCCGATGGCTGGATTGAAGAGGCCACCAAGCATTTTCGTGTGATTCTGCCCGACCAGCGTGGTACTGGTCGTTCTTCGCGCGTGGACACGCACACCATGGCCCGTATTGCCGCAGCCCATGAAGGTGATGCCGCAGCCGGCGCTCGCGCCCAGGCCGATTACCTGAAGAAGTTCCTCGCCGATTCCATCGTGCGAGACTTCGAACATCTGCGTCTGACCGAGTTTGGCGGGCGCAAATGGGTGACAATGGGCCAAAGCTACGGCGGCTTCCTGACCCTGACCACATTATCCCTGTTCCCGGCCGGTGTGATCGCCAGCTTCACCACCGGCGGCATTCCGCACGTGCCCGCCTGCGCCACCGAGGTCTATGAGCACACCTTCCCGCGTGTGATTCGCAAGACCGCCCAGTTCTACGAGCGTTATCCGCAGGACAAGGAGCGTGTGGCGGCCATTGTGGAGAAGCTGCCGACCGCCGCGGAAGTCTCCGAGTTCGTGGGCAAGCTGACCGATTCCGTACTGAACCCGATGGCGGGAACCGAAGTCGAACATCGTCTCGGCGTGATCGCCGGCATGGCGGCCCACGGTTTCCCGATCATGCCCAACGGCGACCCGCTCACCGTGGAACGTCTGCAGTGCCTTGGCTCCGACTTCGGTAAGAAGCCGAGTTTCGAGCGAGTGCATTGGATCCTCGACAGCGCCTTCCTCGATGGCGACGGCTCCGTTTCCGCCGCATCGCCGTTGTCCGACGAATTCCTGACCAAGGTGATGAACGCCACCTCATCGCGTCCGCTGTACTGGCCGTTGCAGGAATTCATCTACGCCAACGGCGAGATGGACCAGCCGATTCGCTGGGCCGCCCAGCGTGTGCGCGACGGCAAGTCCGAGTTCGGTGCCGATGTGCGCCCGCTCAACTTCACCGGCGAGGCCATGTTCCCGTGGATGTTCGAGCAGGAGGCCGCGCTGCGCCCGTTCAAGCCCGCCATGGACCTGCTGATGGAAGACACGAGCTTCGGCGTGATCTATGACGAGGACCAGCTGGCACGCAACGAAGTGCCGCTGCAGGCCGGTGTCTACTTCGACGACATGTACGTCGACTCAGGCATGCAACTCGACACATTGAGCCGCGTGGGCAACAGCCATTATTGGACCACCAACGAGTTCGAGCACGACGGACTGCACGGTTCGGTGGTGTTCAAGCACCTCTACGACGAAGCCCTCAACCGAGGCGACCTCGAAGAACTGTTCTAACCTTTTTGGCTCCCCTCTTGGAGGGGAGCTGGCTCGCGGAGCGAGACTGAGGGGAGTATGTCAAGTGCGGAAAACATCCCTCAGTCAGCTCCGCTGACAGCCCCCTTAGAGAGAGGGGAGCCCAAGTACGGACGAAAGGAAATCTTATGACCCGGAATCTCACCATTGGATTCATCGGATACGGCAACATGGCTCAGGCCATCGCCCGAGGTCTTGTCGACGCGGGCGTGGTCACCGGCGGCCAGATGGTCGCTTGCGCCGCCCGCTATGACAAACTCGAGAAGACCACTGCCGAGCTCGGCGTGCGCCCGTTGCACAATCCGCTGGAAGTGGTGGTGGCCGCCGACGTGGTCATCATCGCCATCAAGCCTTATCAGATTGACGCCGTCGTTAAGCCGCTCGCCAGCGAACTCGCCAAGCCTGGCAAAATCGTCGTCTCCATTGCGGCCGGCTGGAATCTCAAGAAATATCAGGATCTGTTCACCACCGAAGACGGCGAATCCGTCGACTCTCCGGACATCCACATTCAATGCACGATTCCGAATACGCCGATGGCTGTGGGCGAGGGCGTGCTCGTCACCGAATCCGTCAACACCCTGACCGATGAGGAGACCGAGACCTTCGAGCAGGTGTTCGCGCCCATCAGCCTCATTGAGCGCGTGGATACCGCACACATGAACATCGCCATGGTGGTGGCCGGCTGCGCGCCCGCATTCACCGACATGTACATTGAGGCACTGGGCGATGCCGGTGTGCAGTACGGTCTGCAACGCGCCACCGCCTACCGCTTGGCGGCCAAGATGGTCGAGGGCGTCGGAGCGCTGTACATGGCCACCGAAACCCACCCTGGTGCCATGAAGGATGCTGTCTGCTCGCCTGGCGGCACCACTATCAAGGGCGTCGCCCAGCTCGAAAAAGACGGCTTCCGTGGCGCGGTCATTGACGCCGTCGACGCCATCGTCGGCTGACTGCACTCGGCAAAAAAATTGCCCCCGCCGGCGGGGGCTGTCGGCGGAAGCCGACTGGGGGTCTCCCGAATCACAGGACCACCCCCAGTCATGCTTCGCATGACAGCCCTCGCCAGCGGGAGCAGTCTGAAGCAGACGAAACTACTCGATGATCACGTCTCCCGGCTTGATGTCGGAGGTGAAGCTCGGGGCGAGCTCGCTCTGGTAGGCGTCCTTGAAGAAGCCGTTGGAGGTCAGGGTCTTGATCTCCTTGTTGGTCCATTCGAGCAGGCTCTTGTTGCCCTTCTTCACGACCGGGGCGATGGTGGACTCGTCACCGATGGTCTTGATACCCACGGTGTAGCCCGGGTTGTCCTTGGCCCACGCGTACAGGTAGGTGTTGTCGTCGGCGAGGGCGGCCACACGGCCATCCTTGAAGGCCTGGAACTGCTGGGTCTTGGAATCGAACTTCCGCAGCTGAACATCCGGGTACTTCTCAGTGAAGAAGGCCTCGGCGGTCGTGCCCTTGGTCACGGCCAGCTGCTTGCCCTTGAGCTGATCGGCGCTGGTGATCTTGGCGCTGTCGGGGGAGACCACGCCGATGGACACCTTCATGTACGGATCGGCGAAGTCGACCACCTGCTTGCGCTCGTCGGTCACGGTGAAGTTGGCCAGCACCAGGTCGACCTTGTCGGACTTCAGCGAGTCCACACGGCCATCGGCGTTCACCTGCACCCAGTCGACTTTGACACCAAGGTCCTTACCGATCTGGTTGCCGAGCGCCACGTCATAGCCGGCGCGGGTGCCGTCGTTCTTCACATAGCCGTAGGGCGGCAGGTCGCCGAAGGTGGCGATACGAATCTTGCCGGTCTTCTTGATCTGCTCGACGGTCTGGCCCTGCTGAGAGGAGGAGCCGCCGGCAGCCGGATCCGGGCCATTGCCGCAAGCCGCGACGGAAATTAGCGTGACGCCGGCGAGCACACCGGCCAAAGCTTTCTTGACATTGAACATAATTCTTTCCCCTTTATCCTTTTCTTGTTGGTTATTGCAAATCTTGATGATTCGGCATGAACGGAGTACTCATGCCTCATCGCCGACCGGAGCCATGCTCTCTAGGAAGTTCCTGGCACGGTCGGTTTTGGGATTCGTGAAGAACTCGTCGCCGGGCTGACGTTCCAGGATCACGCCGTTCTCCAGGAACATCACCGTGTCGGCCACGCGCCGGGCGAACTCCATCTCATGGGTCACCACGATCATCGTCATATGGCGCTTGGCGAGACGAAGCATAAGCTCCAGCACCTCACGCACCATTTCCGGATCGAGTGATGCGGTGACTTCGTCGAACAGCATGAGCTCGGGGTTCATTGCAAGCGCACGCACAACGGCGATGCGCTGTTTCTGGCCTCCTGACAGTTCGCGCGGGTACGAGTTCTTGTATTCGGTGAGCTGCACGTCGGCCAGCAGCTGATCCATCTGCTTGGCGACCTCGGCCTTCGGGCGCTTCTGCACCTTGGTGGGGCCCAGTTCGATGTTCTTGGCCACGGTCAGATTCGGAAACAGGTCGTAGCTCTGGAACACCATGCCGATTTCGGCACGCAGCTTGCGCCAGGTCTTCTCGCTGTTATTCGCGATCTTCTGGCCCTTGAACCAGATTTCACCGCCCTGAATGGTCTCCAAACCGTTCAGGCAACGAATCAGTGTGGACTTGCCGGAACCTGAGGGACCGAGCAGCACCAGCACCTGGCCGCGCTTGACGTCGAAACTGACATCCTTGAGCACTTCGTGATCGCCATAGGATTTGCGCAGATGACGGACGGACAGCAGCGGTTCGGAGTCGTTGGACACGGACACTTCTTCTGAATCAGCCATTGTTACGCTCCTTGGCTCGCTTCTCCAGGGCCTTGGCGATCATCGCCAGCGGCCAGCAAATGATGAAATACAGCAGGAAAATGAATCCGTACACCCAGAATGCGGCGTCCGGGTGGGTCATACGGTTGGCCTCCATGATCTGCTGGCCCACCGTGATCACGTCGATCACGCTGATGAGCAGCAGCAGGGACGTGGTCATGATGACGCGCGCCGCCAGATTGATGGTGGCCGGAACCATCAGGTTGATGGACTGGGGGATACGCACGTACCACAGCACCTGCAGTCCGTTCATGCCCAGCGCCTTGCCGGCATCGACCTGATGATCGGATACGGAAATCAACGAGCCTCGTACGATATCGCTGATTTCGGCCGCGACCCATAGGCCGAACGTCACGACTGCCACGGTCACGCCGTCGACCTGCACGCCAAGTTCGCGCGGCAGGATGTAATAGGTGAGGAACAGCAGTACCAGCGTGGGCACGATGCGGAAGAACTCGAGGTACAGCCTCAGCACCGCGCGCAGTACCGGATTGCGCAGGATACGCAGTGCGCCGAGGATGATGCCCAGGGGAATGCCCACCAGCAGGGCCAGTCCGGCCACCGTGATGGAGGTGCCGAGTCCGCCCAGCAGACGGGTGAAGTTGTCGCCGGTGAACAGCACGCTGGCGCCGGAGGCCTCAGTTATCGCCGAAAGTACCACGACGGACCCTCCTTTCCAGCAGTGTGAGGATGACGGACAACGGGATAAGAATGATTGCGTAGGCGATGACCAGCTCCAGCAGGTATTCGTCGCTGCGGTAGTACATGCCGATCAGGTCGCGTGCGGTGTTGGTCAGTTCCGGTACCGCGATAACGGTGAACACGGAGGTCTCCTTGACCATGAAAATCACGTTCGCGGCGACGGCCGGCACGCTGCGCGTGAGTCCCTGCGGCAGGGTCACGTGACGAATCATCTGCAAAGGCGAGAGTCCCAGCGCGCGTGCGGACTCGTTCTGCACCTGCGGAATACCGCTGAAGCCGCCTTGGAATGCGCCGGACATGTATGCGGAGCCCAGAATGGACATACCGACGACAGCGCAGATCTCGGCGCTCCATTTGATGCCGATGGACGGGAATCCGTAATACAGGAAGAACAATTGAATCAGCAAAGGGGTGTTGCGGAACAGCTCCTCGAATACGGTACTGATTTGGGCGAGCACAGGCACGCGGTATTCGCGCAGCAATGCCAGCACCAATCCCAGAAGGGTAGCCAGCACCACGCTGATTGCGGAAAGACGTAACGTCAAGACGAACGCCTTCCCGAACAGTGGAAGACTTGCTTGGATGACTTCCCAGTTCACAGCCGGCCCTCCTTCCGTATACGTAGTAATGCTTGTTGCATGGTCTCTCTCAATGGTTGCGGGCCGCATGTATGGGGTAAAACGTAGCGGCTCCGTGTGCTACCCCATAAGGATAACGGGTGGCGGGGGTGTATTTCGCCAAGAAAAGAACGTTCGGCGAGTGCGGATAAAGGTATTGACTTGGAGGTCGGGGTGGTGTATTGCAAGAGCCGTTGCTCGAACTCGCAGCCGGCTGATGCGCAAAACCCAGTAGTCGCAACCGATGGCATGTGATTGATGAGCTTCGCAATATGCATTGATGATGTGCCGGCCGGGTTTTGCGTTATGAACGCCGTTTATACCCTGCTATCGGATACTCCGAAATGGGGATGTTCATATTGTGCGAGTCGAGCATTTCGCGGTTCCCGTGCGCTTGTCGCTTGGCTCTTTAGACTTAAAGGCATGTCTCTTACTATCGGAATCGTCGGACTGCCCAATGTCGGCAAGTCCACCATGTTCAATGCCCTGACCCGCAACAACGTGCTGGCCGAAAACTATCCGTTCGCCACCATCGAGCCGAACACCGGTATCGTGCCGCTGCCGGACGATCGTCTGCCGGTGCTGGCCAAGCTGGTTCACACCGAGAAGGTCGTGCCTGCCACGGTGACCTTCGTGGACATCGCCGGCATCGTCAAGGGCGCCTCCGAAGGCGAAGGCCTGGGCAACAAGTTCCTGGCCAACATCCGCGAGGC
>ENA-OXVN01000178-OXVN01000178.1-human-gut-metagenome-genome-assembly--contig:-NODE-178-length-12995-cov-54.238_pt1 | contig 12995 bp, 11 predicted proteins | sample MGYA00249251_ERZ652698 | MGnify/ENA primary metagenome ERZ652698 (study PRJEB26925, sample SAMN05826886) | human gut metagenome | biome: ENVO:2100002; feature: ENVO:00000062; material: ENVO:00002003...
CAACTTATATTGCTGTGCTGTGCTAGCGGGTCTTCCCTCCAGACACAAGCTTTCCTATTATGCAAATCCACCCGGACAACGCAAAAAGCCCGACCACGATGGTCGGGCTCTGCAAAGTTTGGGGTTAATCCAGCTTCTGAACCTGGTGGAAGCCAAGCTCCACCGGCGTATCACGGCCGAAGATGGACACGAGCACGGTGAGCTTTTGGGTGGTGGGCTCCACGTCGGAAACAACGGCGGCCATGGTGGCGAAAGGCCCATCGGTGACGGTGACCTGATCGCCAACGGCGTAGGAGACTTCGACCTTGCGCTTCTTGGCGGCGGCGGGCTTGTCGCCGGCGGCCTTAAGTGCCTCGGAAGCGATCATCGGAGCCATCATCGCCACGACTTCCTTGCGGGAGAGCGGCGCCGGATCCTTGGTCGGGCCGACGAAGCCGGTCACGCCTTCGGTTTCGCGAACGATACGGCGGGCGTTCTCATCCGGCCACATACGAATCAGCACATAGCCAGGAACACGTACGCGGGTGATGATCTTCTTACCCTTTTCGGTGTGCTTCTCGACTTCTTCCATCGGCACCTCGACCTGGAAGATCTGATCTTCCATGCCGAAGGAGGCGACGCGGGACTCGATGTTGGTCTTCACGCGCTTCTCGTAGCCGGAGTAGGTGTGCAGCACATACCACTTGCCATCAAGGGAACGCAGGGACTTGGAGAATTCGTCAACGGCCTGCTGACCGGCATCGGTTTCCTCGGCCTGCTCGGATTCGTTGACTTCTTCCTCGTCCTCATCCAGAGAAACGGCCTCAGTCTGAGTGGAAGCAACGGGAGCGGATTCAGTCGCGGCCGGAGCGGCGGACTCAACATCTGCATTGTCGACGGATGCGTCAGATTCTGCGGAAAGGTCAGCAACCGGTTCAGCCGGGGCAGCTGCCTCATCGGCAGCAGCTTCGGAAGCCTCGACAACAGGCTCCTCAGCCGGCACGGCGTCGAGATTCTCGAGATTCAGTTCATCACTCATGCGTTGTTATTCACCTTAGGTTGTGCGGATCAGCCGAACACCCACAGCACGAGCTTGCCCAGACCGAAGTCCATGCCCGTGACGAGGGCCATCAGCAGCAGCACGAAGATAAACACAGCCAGAGACCAGAAGAACAGTTCCTTGGCAGTAGGGGTTACGACCTTGCGAAGCTCGTCGATGATCTGCTTGATGAACAGACCGATACGCATGAAGACATTCGGCTTGACTGCCTTTTCACTCTTGCTCGTCTTAGCCATTCCGTACCTCGCGTCAGCTGCTTGATTATTAGAAACTTGGCAGGGAAGGCGGGACTCGAACCCACAACCTACGGTTTTGGAGACCGTTGCGCTACCAATTGCGCCACTTCCCTAGGTGAAAATCCACCTCGGCATGCGTTCCGTAGAGAACGCTTCGCCACGGCGAAACCGCCAAGTCGTTATAGTAACGGCTCCGGTGGATTATCGCAAATCGCGTGTCGCGCGCGTAGCACGCGACTCTTCTCAGTTAGCCCATTCCTTGAATCGACGCATGCCTTCGGCTAGGTCTTCGTCAGCCAGTGCGTAGGAGAAACGCAGGTAACCGGGAGCACCAAAGGCCTCGCCGGGGACGGCGGCCACGTGGGCCTCATCCAACAGTGCAGCGGCAAAGTCAGCGGACGTATCGGACACTGTGCCCTTGGGACCCAGCGGCTTGCCAAGCAAAGCGGTGATGTCCGCAAAAACGTAGAACGCGCCGGTCGGAGTCGGGCAGTTGACGCCCTCGATATCGTTCAAGGCGGTCACAATCGCACGGCGGCGCGCGTCGAAGGCCTTACGCATCTCGTGCACCTCATCCAACGGGCCGGCCACAGCAGCCAAAGCAGCACGCTGGGAGATGTTGGCCACATTGGAGGTCATATGACCCTGCAGCTTGGCGGCGGCCTTGGCCACCTCAAGCGGAGCGACCATCCAGCCGACACGCCAGCCCGGCATCGCATAGGTCTTGGCCACGCCGTTCAGCACCAGCAACTGCCCGCGGCATTCCGGCACGGCGGCACCGATGTAGGTGGTGTGCGCATCGTCATAGTTCAGGTGCTCGTAGATCTCGTCGGAGATAACCCAAATGTGGTGCTCGACGGCCCAACGACCGATCGCTTCCACGGTTTCCGGCTTCCAGACGGCTCCGGTCGGGTTGTTCGGGGAGTTGACGATGATTGCCTTCGTATGCTCGGTACGGGCCGCTTCCAGCGCCTCAAGCGAGGGCTCGAAGTTCACGTCGGCACCGGCGAATACTTCGACCGGCACACCACCGGCAAGCTTCACAGCCTCGGGGTAGCTGGTCCAGTACGGAGCGGGAATGATGACCTCATCGCCATCGTTGAGCAAGATCTGGAAGGATTCATACACGGCCTGCTTGCCGCCGTTGGTCACCACGACCTGATCGGCATTGACCTCATAGCCGGAATCGCGCAGCATCTTAGCCGCAATCGCTTCGCGCAGCTCGGGCAGGCCCGGCGTAGGCGTGTACTTGTAATTCTTCGGGTCAAGGCAGGCATCTGCCGCAGCCTTGACCACGTTTGCGGGGGTCGGGAAATTCGGTTCACCTGCGCCGAAGCCGACAACGTCAAGTCCGGCGGCCTTCATGGCCTTGGCCTTGGAATCGACGGCGAGCGTAGCGCTCGGTGCCACAGTGTTGATACGGTCGGAAAGAGTCTGCCATTGCGCCATAGTCATGGCTCCCATGCTAAACCTACAGCACGAAAAATCGCCAGAGCCGCACTATGGTGATGGAATCTGTCGTGTGACAGATTCCATCAGTCACACGAGCACGAGATTGTCGCGATGAACCAGTGGGTGGGCGTACTGGGGGCCGAGGAAACGCTTGAGTTGGGCGGTGTTACGCCCGAGCATCTGCGGAATTTCTTCGGAATCGAAGCCGGCGAGGCCTCGGGCCAGGTGTTCACCGCTTTCGGCATCGATCCAGACCGGATCGCCGGCGGAAAAATCGCCATGTACTTCGAGCGCGCCGGCCGCCAGCAGCGAGGCACGCCCGCCGCGAATCGCCTGGCCGGCACCCGCATCGACCACAATCGTGCCGCGCGGGTCGGCGGCGAAGCCGATCCACAGACGGCGTGAGGAGCCGCGGGCCTTAACCGGTGCGAACACGGTGCCCACCGGATCGCCCATCATCGCAGGGCCCGCGTTCGAGGCGCAGGTGAGTACCGTGGGGATGCCCGAGACGGCCGCCACGCGCGCGGCCTCGAGTTTGGTGACCATGCCGCCGGTGCCGACCTTGGAGCCGGAGCCGGAGACTTGGATGTCGCCCAGCGCATCAATCACGTTGGGCACATATTCCACACGGCGGGAGCCGGGCTGCGAGGGCGGCGCAGTGTACAGCGCGTCCACGTCGGTCAGTAGCACCAAGGCTTCGGCCCGCACCAGGTTGGCCACCAACGCGGAGAGTCGATCGTTGTCGCCGAAGCGAATCTCGTTCGAGGCCAACGAATCGTTTTCGTTGATGATCGGCACCACGCCGAGGTCAAGCAGACGGTCCAGCGTGCGTTCCACATTGCGGTACTGGGTGGCACGAATCGTATCTTCGGCAGTGATCAGAATCTGGCCGACGCGAATACCGAATCGACCGAACGCAGTCTCGTAGCGGGCCATCAGTAGCCCTTGGCCGACGGCTGCGGTGGCCTGCTGAGTGGCCACGTCCACCGGCCGCGAGTCAAAGCCCAGAGGCCCGAAACCGGCGGCGATAGCACCGGACGAGACCAGCACCACACGTCCGCCCATCAATCGGACCTGAGCCAAGGCCGCGGCCAACGCGTCGAGCTTGTCCGGGTCGAGGTGACCGCTCGGCTGGGTCAGCGAGCTGGAGCCGACTTTCACGACAATGGTTCCGGCTGCGGCGATCATGCGCCGCACCTCGGCCTGACTCGGAGTGCTCATTTATTCCTCGGTTTCACCATCTTCGCTGGACTCACCGTGGCCGAACAGGCTGGTTTCGTCATGGCGATCGTCGTCAACGGTCGGGTCGGCCCAGTGGCCGGCCTTGCGTTCGGCCATCATCGCGTCGCGCACGGCGGCACGGGCGTCCATCATCTCGTGGTATTGGGCACGACGTTCGGCGTTGGAGCGGCGGTGCGTGCGCGGGTCCAGCTCTTCGAGACGCAGATCCTTGCCTCGGGCACCGAGGTTGGAGCCGTCGAGCATTTCGGCACCAGCGGAGATGGTCGGATCCCAATCGAATTCGACCATACGGGCACCACGACCGATGCGCACTTCGTCGCCGGGGTGAGCACCCTTGCGGCGCAGCTCGTCCTCCACGCCCAGCTTGGCCAAGCGGTCAGCCAGGTAGCCCACGGCCTCGTCGTTGTCGAAGTTGGTCTGCATGACCCAGCGCTCCGGCTTGACGCCACGCACCTCGAAGAACACTTCGCCATTGCCGAGTTCGCGGCGCTCGACCGTGAACTCAAGCGCACTGCCGCCCTCGTCAGCACGACGCGGACGGCGGCCCTTGGTCTCCAATGGCTTGATGACCACGCGAGCCTCCTCTTCGGCCTGCTCGCGGTTGGCCACTTCCTCACGCATCTCGTGCACCAGCGCAGACAACGCGAAGTTGAGCTCCTTTAGACCCTCGTGCGAGGCAGTGGAGATCTCAAAGACCTTCAGCCCGAGTTTCTCGAACTCCGGACGCACGAACTCAGCCAATTCCTTGGCCTCGGGCACATCGATCTTGTTCAGAATCACGATGCGCGGGCGTTCGGGAATCGGGATGGCACCCAACGGCAGCTCGAGCTTGTCGGCGTAGAGCGCCAACTCGTTTTCCAGCGCGTGGTAGTCGGACATCGGGTCGCGGTCCGGTTCAAGCGTGGCGCAATCGATCACATGGGCGATGATTTCGGTACGTTCGATGTGGCGCAGGAACTCCAGTCCCAGGCCCTTGCCTTCGGAGGCGCCCGGAATCAGGCCCGGCACGTCGGCGATGGTGTATCGAGAGTCGCCGGCGATAACGACGCCGAGATTCGGCACCAGCGTGGTGAACGGGTAGTCGGCGATCTTCGGCTTGGCGGAACTCATCGCCGCAATCAGGGACGACTTTCCGGCCGAGGGGAAACCGACCAACGCCACGTCGGCGATGGACTTCAATTCCAAAATCACGTCGCGCTCTTCACCGAGTTCGCCGAGCAGGGCGAAGCCGGGGGCGCGGCGGGTCTTGTTAGCCAGGGCGATGTTGCCGAGGCCGCCGGCACCGCCTTGGGCGACGACGCAGCGGTCGCCCTCGTGGCGCAGGTCGGCGAGCTGCGCGCCGGGATGCTTGGCTTTGCCCTGTTCGCCGCGCGCCTCAAAGACGACGGTGCCGCAGGGCACGGGCAGAATCAGGTCCTCGCCCTTGGAGCCGTCCTTATTGTCGCCCAAACCCATGGTGCCGCTGCCGGCGACACGATGCGGCATGAAACGATAGTCGAGCAGGCTGGTGGCGTTACGGTCGGCCACGAACACCACGGAACCACCGTCGCCGCCATTGCCACCGTTCGGGCCGGCCAACGGCTTGTATTTCTCACGACGGATGCCGGCCGAACCGTTGCCCCCATCGCCGCCCTTGACATGGACGGTTACTCGATCCACAAAATCACTCATATTGATTACCTTACAAAAAAGCCGCGTCCTTACGGGCGCGGCTTGAAAAAAGCTTGACGCTATATCGCTCAGGCGATGACGTCGACAACCTTGCGGTCGCGACGCACACCGAACTTCACGGAGCCATCGGTGAGGGCGAACAGCGTGTGATCCTTGCCCATGCCGACGTTGTGGCCCGGGTGGAAGTTGGTGCCACGCTGGCGAACGATGATGTTGCCGGCCACGACGGCTTCGCCGCCGAACTTCTTCACGCCGAGGTATTGCGGGTTAGAATCGCGACCGTTGCGAGAGCTGGACGCACCCTTCTTATGTGCCATGATTCATGGTCCTTTCTATAACTCAGGCAATCGCCGTGATCTTGACGATAGTCAGCTTCTGGCGATGACCCTTACGGCGAGCAACACCAGTCTTGTTCTTGTACTTCTGGATGTCAATCTTCGGGCCCTTGGCTTCATCGTTCACAACCTCAGCCTTGACGGACACCTTGGCCAGATCGGCGGCGGCGAGGGTGACCTTGTCACCATCGACAACGAGGGAGACCGGGAATTCCACGGTATCGCCCTTCTTGGCGTCGAGACGGTTCACGAGGATGACGTCGCCAACCTCGACCTTTTCCTGATGGCCACCGGCCTTCACAATCGCGTACATTATCGTTCCTTTTATGTTTTGGAAAGCTACCTTGCCTAACACGCACCGAGCCTGCGGTCAGACACCGAGTTTCAAATCTACACCACCATGCGGACTAAATCAAATGATTTTTGCCCGCGTGTCAAGCACGACACACCTGTTACTCTTCCGCTTACTCTTCCGCCGTGTTGTTGGCAGCGACGGCAGCGGCGGCAATCTGAGCCAGTTTGGCTTTGACGTCGGCGCTGGAACCAGCCGGTTCGGGAGCGGGAGCGGTGCCGCGACCGTGCTTGTTGGTTTTGACGAACGGGTCGCCACCGCGAAGCGCGTAGGGATCGTCGTAGTCGGCCGAAACGGTCGGCTGATCATGCAGGATGAAACCACGGCCCTTGCAGGTCGGGCATTCCTCGGAGAACGCCTCGACCAGACCCTGGCCGATGCGCTTGCGGGTCATCTGCACCAAACCAAGCGAGGTGACTTCGGCCACCTGATGCTTGGTGCGGTCGCGTGCCAGGCATTCGACCAAGCGGCGCAGCACCAGATCGCGGTTGGCGGGCATGACCATATCCACATAGTCGATCATCACCATGCCACCGATATCGCGCAGGCGCAGCTGGCGGGCGATCTCTTCGGACGCCTCCAGGTTGCAGCGCGTCACCGTTTCCTCCAAGGACTTGCCCTTGCCGATAAAGCGTCCGGTGTTCACGTCGATGGTGGTCATGGCTTCGGTGCGGTCGATGACGATCGAGCCGCCGGACGGCAGGTAAACCTGACGCTCCATGCCCTTACGCAGCTGGGAGTCGATGGACCACTTGTCGAACACGTCCTTGCCTTCATGCTCGGCCGGGTCCCACTTCTCCAGCTTGTCCTTCAAGTCAGGGGCCATGGTGTCAAGGTATTCCTCGATGCGGCCGTAGACCTTGTCACCTTCCACGATGAGCTTGCTGAAGTCGTCGTTGAAGATGTCGCGCACCACGCGGATGGCCACGTCGGGCTCGCCCTGCAGGAGCTTCGGGCGCTTGCCGTGCCAGAATTCCTCGCGCTTGGCGTTGATGCGCTCCCACTGGCGGACCAGTGATTCAAGATCCTTGACGATGGCGTCTTCGGATGCGCCCTCGGCTGCGGTGCGGATGATCACGCCCATGTCTTTCGGGGCGATCTTGGAGACGATGTTCTTCAGACGGCTGCGTTCGCGCTCCGAAAGCTTGCGACTCACGCCGGTCATGCCGCCGGATGGCACGAGCACCAGGAAGCGGCCGGCGAGCGTGACCTGAGAGGTCAGGCGGGCACCCTTGTGGCCGATCGGATCCTTAGTGACCTGCACGAGCACCGGGTCGCCGGACTTGAACGCCAGCTCGATGCGGCGCGGCTGGCCTTCGAGACGAGCGGCATCCCAGTTGACCTCGCCGGCGTAGAGCACGCCGTTGCGGGCCTGGCCGATATCCACGAATGCGGCCTCCATGCTGGGCAGCACGTTCTGCACGCGGCCAAGATAGATGTTGCCGACGGTCTGTACTTCCTGAATGTCGGAGACGTAATGCTCGACCAAAACATTGTCTTCCACCACGGAAATCTGGGTGTGCTGTTCCTTCTCACGCACCACCATCAGGCGGTCCACGTTCTCGCGGCGTGCGAGGAAGTCCTGCTCCATGAGCTGGCTCTGGCGGCTGCGCTCACGACGGTTGTCACGGCGGCGCTGCTTCTTGGCCTCGAGACGAGTGGAGCCCTCCACATCAGTGATCTCGTCGATGTACTGCTGCTTGCGGGAGCGGCGGACCAGCGGCTGTTCGCTGTTCTGACTCTGGTCGTCGGTGCCCTCGCCGTTCTTGCCGCCGCGGCGGCGACGGCGACGGCGAGTAACGGTCTGCTCCTCATCGTCCTCATCGCGATCACGGTCATGATCATCGCGATCGTCACGACGGCGGGAACGCGTATCCTCGGCATCGTTCTCGGCGGTATCGTGCTCGCCGTTGGCACCGGTTTCACCGCGTGAGCCGCGACGGCGGCGACGGCGCGAACGGGTGCGGATGGCGTCGGATTCTTCGTCGCCCTCCTCTTCGGCAATCGGCGAGTAGGCGATATCGTCCAGCTCGAGGTCTTCCTCAATCTGCTCGACTTCGGCGGCTGCACGGCGCTCCTGGGCGTTCAGGCGGCGGGAGCGACGGGAACGGCGAGAGTCGGAAGCGTCATTGGAATCGAAATCATCATGGTCCGCGTTGGCGCTGGCATTGGCGCCACCGGCGGCAGCGTTGCGGCCACGATCGTCACGGTCGTCACGGCGGCGGCTGCGCGGCTGCGCGTCGTCATCATCGTGGCTGCGCGAGCGGCGGGAGCGACGAGACGGACGTTCGTCGGCGTCAACATCGTCATCACGAGTGTCAGCGGTATCGTGCGCATCCACAGCGGCGGGCAGTACCGGTTCCTGGAAGAGCAGGGACGTCATCGGCTTGCCGCGGCGCATGGTCTCGTGGCCAGAGGGCAGGGATTCGACCGCATCGAACAGGCGCTCATCCGGGGTGTCCTCGTGCGTATCCGCAACTGCACGGCGAGAGCGGGAGCGAACCGTCCGATCCTCGTCATCATCATCCATATCCATAGATGCACGGCGAGAGCGGCGGCGAACCGGGCGGTCCTCGTCGTAATCGTTATCGTCCACAACCGAACGGCGGCGGGAACGTGGGGCGTCATCGTCATCGAAATCATCGACACTGACAGTGCGGCGCGAACGACGAGGACGATCATCCTCGCTATACGAGTCGACCACTGTGGAAGCGGCGCGGCGCGTACGGCGACGGGTTGGGCGTTCGGTGGAATCCTTGGAATCGCTGGATTCATCGGAATCGCTGGAATCGGCCGCAGTGCCGGCATCGGGAAGCGCGGGGGCTTCGAACAGCGGGGTGCGTTCCTGCACTTGCAGTTCCAGAGAAGCGCCGGCAGCACCGGTGCCGCGAACCACGCGACGGCCGCCGCGACGACGGCGAACAGGTTCGGCGGGCTGGGAGGCGGCGGCAGGCGCAGCGTTCACGGCTGCAGCCGAATCGGCATTGGATACGGTTGAATTATCGGTTCCGTCGTTGACGAAACCTTCACGGTTGTCAGTGGGCACAATGCTCCTCGCGGCGCGCTGCATCACGACGCCTATTTCCAGGCCTATACGCTTGGCTCACACCACGCTCTCACCGTGGCCGCGCGAAAACGCGCCGCGTAAAGGCAACTTCGTCTCAAGTCTGTCCTGCGGGTGGCGGACACCGGCGCTTGCGTTGTCTCATTCTCGAGAGCCGCAAGGGGATCGACGCCATCTCACACGCTGATGGTTATGCAGAACCACCATCCTTTAGTATGCCACATATTTTGTGCGGGCGTGGCCCGGCGAGGCTGGCGTTCTCTCGGCTCCCCTCCCGGCGGTGACAGCTCCCCTCAGGGAGGGGAGCTAGAGAGGTGTCAGACCAGCCAGTCGGTAAGGATTGCGGCCATGGCGGTCAGATCGGATTCGGGCACCTGCTCGTCGTGCTTGTGAGCCAGCAGCGGATCGCCGGCACCGAGGTTGACGGCCGGGATACCGAGCTGGGAGAAGCGTGCCACGTCGGTCCAGCCGAGCTTGGCCAGTGGGTCGCGGCCAGTGCGCTCCTTAACCAGTCGGACCAGATCCTGGGCGAGCGGGGCGTTCAGACCCGGGCGCGCGGAGGGGCTTTCGTCCTTCATTTCGATGCCGTAGTCCTCGAACACGCCGCCGGTGGCCACATGCTCGCCATTGCCGAGTTCGGCACCGGCGTCCGCGCCCATCATCAGGGCTTTGGCCTCGGCCAGCGACTTGTCCGGGGCGAAGCGGTAGTTGACGTGCACGCGGCATTCATCCGGAATGACGTTCGTGCCTTTGCCGCCGGAGATCAGAGTGGCGTTGAGGCCCTCGCGATAGTCGAGCCCGTCCACGTTCACGGTGGCCGGCTCGTAGGCGTTGAGTCGGTTCAGAATGTCGGCCGCCTTGTGGATGGCGTTCTCCCCCATCCACGCGCGGGCGGAGTGCGCGGCCACGCCGTGGGTCACGACGTCGAAGCGAATCGTGCCGTTGCAGCCGCCCTCGATGCCGCTGTTGGTGGGTTCGCCGATGATGGCGAAATCGCCGGTGATCCAATCGGGATGGGCCTCGACGACTTTGCGTAGGCCATTCTTTTCGGCGACGACTTCCTCATGGTCGTAGAAGACGTAGGTGAGGTCGACTTTCGGGGTGGTTTCCGGCGTGAGGCCGTCGAGCGTGGCGGCAAGGTAGAGCATCACTGCGTCGGAGGCCTTCATATCGGTGGCACCGCGGCCCCACAGCACGCGGTCTTCGGGATGAGCGTGGGCGATTTCTTCGCGAATCAGCGAATCGCCGGGCTCCAGCCACTTTGGTGGGAAATTGTCGATGACCGGCACAGTATCGAGGTGCCCGGCCAAGATCACACGGCTCGGCTTGCCGAAGTCGGTGCTGGCCACCACTGTGTCACCGTGACGGCGGACGGTCAGGTGTTCCTGCCCGCCCAGGAAGGCCTCAGCCTCGTCGGTGAGGGGGCCCTCGTGGTCGGACACGGAGAAGTTCTCCATGATCTGGGTGAGCAGGCTGTTCAGCTGCTCGGCAGTGGATGCGGTGCGGTTCAATTCAAGCGTCATGTGACCAGCGTACCGCGTGGGCGGCGGGCCCAGCACACCCACTACATGAGATTTTGCGGCCGAATACATTTTTATGTGCCACACTGGGGTGGCGAAAGGGAGGATTATGTCAGGTCTAATCAGCGCCATGCAAGGCTTCTGCGTTATCGGCATCGTGATTGCGGTGGGATATGTCGCCGCACGAATGCGAATCGGCGGGCCGTCCGCTCAGATGGTGCTCAACCGTTTCTCCTTCTTCGTATCAAGCCCGTGCCTGATGTTCGCGATTCTCTCCAAGGAGCCGATCTTCGACATCTTCCACCCCTCGATTATCGTGGCGTTCTTCTCCGCCGTGCTGGTGGGCGTGGTGTTCTTGGTGCTCAACCGCATGTTCTTCCACCTGAACGCCCCGGACGCCACCATCGGCGCATTGAATTCGCTGTACCTTAATTCCAATAACATCGGCCTGCCAATCGCCACCTACATTCTGGGCAATCCGGCGCTGGTGGCACCGATTCTGGTCATGCAGCAGGCCATCTTCACACCGGTGGGCCTGACCGTGCTGGACGTGACTACCAAGGGCAAGGTCTCCATCAAGGAAATCGCCAAGCAGCCACTGCATCAGCCGCTGCTTATCGGCTCGCTGCTAGGCATCGTGGTCTCTGCGATTTCCGCGAAAATCGGCTGGTTCCCGGTGCCGAAATTCATTTTCGACCCAATCGACATGATCGGCGATTCGGCTGTGCCGATGATCCTGATGGCGTTCGGCATGTCCCTGCACGGCACCAAGCCGCTGCAGCAGAAGGGCGATCGACCGGCCATCTTCACGGTCGCGGTCCTCAAGAACATCATCATGCCGATCATCGCGTTCCTGCTCGCCTACTTCGTGATGGGCTTCCGCGGCTCCGAGCTGTACGCCTGCGTGGTGCTCGCCGCTCTGCCCACCGGCCAGAACGTGTACAACTACGCGGCCCGCTACAACGTGGGCCTCACCTTCGCGCGCGACGGCATTCTGATGAGCACCATGACCAGCCCGGTGTTTATCGCGATCATCGCGGCGCTGCTGAGCTGATCTCAGTCATCGGCATGGCAATCGGCGAGGTTCACACCGGCGTCCATGAGAATGCCCATGATCTCGCGACCGCTTGAAGCGAATCCCCATGAAGTCGAAGATGTGTGTGGAAAAATTACCATCTGACATGGAATTTTTCGCTTACGCGAGGTAAACTAGTAGCACATCGACGGTTGCGGGAATGCCCTGCGGCCACGATTGACGCCGTGGCGGGGTTGCCGCGGCGTCAAGGCAACAAGCAAGGAGGCTTCATGCTCAAAGGTATTCCGAAAATCATCCCGCCGGAGCTGCTGAAAGTGCTGTGCGAGATGGGTCATGGCGATCAGCTGGTCATCGCGGACGGCAACTTCCCAGCCGAATCAATCGGCAAGAACGCAATCGTGGTTCGTATGGACGGCCACGGTGGCGGCGAGATCCTCAAAGCGATTCTGACGGTGTTCCCGCTTGACACGTATGTGGACAAGCCGGCGACGCTGATGGAAAAAGTGCCGGGCGATACGGTTGCGACGCCGATCTGGGATGTGTACGCGGGCCTCATCAAGGAGCATGACGAACGCGGTGCGGATGCGATTGGATCGCTTGAGCGCTTCGCGTTCTATGAGCAGGCGAAGAACGCCTACTGTGTGATTGCCAGCGGCGAGTCGGCGCAGTACGCGAACCTAATCCTGCAGAAGGGAGTCGTCTTCAACGCGGAATAACGCGGAATAACGCAAGATAACGCTTGGCGGCGCTGACGGCACCGGAATATCAGCCGTCAGCCGCAGTACCGTTTACCAACACATACCGATACGGCGAGAAAAGGGAGACCTCGCAGTTGCGGACGAATGATTCCGTCCGCAACTGCGAGGTCTCCCTTTCCTCGTGCTTGCCTCCTCGTACTCGTCTGTTTGTGTACCGCACGAAATCGTTTGCGCTATTCGGCAAAGCACCCCCTCATCAGAGGGGGCTTGGGTTTAGTCGATGTTGTACGCGCGACGGGCGTTGTTTTCGAAGAAGTCCTCGTCCTCGCCGAACGTGTCCAGCATGAGTT
>ENA-OXVN01000199-OXVN01000199.1-human-gut-metagenome-genome-assembly--contig:-NODE-199-length-11455-cov-8.45579_pt1 | contig 11455 bp, 19 predicted proteins | sample MGYA00249251_ERZ652698 | MGnify/ENA primary metagenome ERZ652698 (study PRJEB26925, sample SAMN05826886) | human gut metagenome | biome: ENVO:2100002; feature: ENVO:00000062; material: ENVO:00002003...
CGGCAGCGTCAGATGTGTATAAGAGACAGCCCTAATTTTGGTAGAATATGCAAATTGGTAACGCGAACAGTCTGTAAAACTGTTGACTTCGGTCTTTGTAGGTTCAAGTCCTACTTCTACCATTTATGGCAGGACATTCATGTAATAGTGAGTGGATTGAGCGATCAATCAAAGGTTAAATTCCTTTTCTCTGTCTTTTGGTAAGATACTCAAGTGGTCGAAGAGGTCTCACTGCTAACGAGATAGGTCGTATAAAATCGACGCGAAGGTTCGAATCCTTCTCTTACCATTTCAAATTTAATTATTACTGGAAAGCATCAAGCAATGCGCTTGGTGCTTTTTTTGCGCTTCTAGGAGGTAAAAATGAACAAATTAATTGCATTTGTCGGTGGTGTAATCGTCGGCGCTGTCTATTCAGACAATATCAAGCAGGTCTATAACGCATTTGAAAAGCGTCAGACTCAGTTATTAGCTAAACAGATTAATGATGAAGTGACCAAACAAATTGAAAAGTGTAGCCAAGAATTTGGTAGTGACAAGGACTTGTTCTAATGACGCCAGATCAATATTACCAACTCAGAAAACACCACGCTTTGTTAAAAGAAGCTAAGCAACTTATGAAGTACAACACGTCTAATAAAGCAGTGGACATGATTAAATTTATTGCATTTAAGCAAAAAGCTGGAATGATGCCGGCAGAATACGTTGAAAGGTATGACAACTGTTGGAAGGATTAAGACACCCCATTACGCAAGAAAACAAGTTTATAGGGCAGGCTTGCAAACGTAAGCATAGATCATACCACGAAGCTAAAAATCCGTTCACAGGCTCATTACTGGAACGACAGATACTAAGAGCACATTACTGCTTAACGCATGATTGCCCTGACCTTGAAAAATGGTTCATTGCTGAAACTCATATGACACCACAGCAATTTATCGATAAATGGGAGAAAATACTGCTATGAGCCTGTTTAGAAAAATCCGACAGGTGTTCTGCCATCATTATTTTGTATTCGATGTAAACAAAACAACAGCTGATGCAGACGGCTTGACACATAGATATATTTTTACCTGTGCAAAGTGCGATATGAGCCTAGATTTTAAGTCTGCTGTGCTATCAGAAGGCATCTGCAACACGTTTCGCGACTATGCAGACTTAAAACATAACTATTTACTCCTGCTTGCCAACTATGAGCCAGAGAACTATCGGAAAGCGTTCAAGAAATATGAAAAAATGGATTTGTGATTTCTTTGAAGGCTTATGGGACGACTTCAAAGATGATCCTTTTGAGTTTATTTTCATGATTGTTTTATTGCTGCTAGTTATTTTTATGATTGGATGTTTTGCCGTCCTGATATATGCAGTTTGCACAGGCCAGATTCCGGCAGACAATGGTGACAGCAGCAATCACGGTATTACATGGATGCCAATGCCGTCCGGCAAAGGTGTCAGCATGGTACCGATTCCGTATTAGGAGGTTAAAATGACAGATATGAATTTATCAAAACTGCAAAGAAGGCTTGCATTGATGACATTAAAGGACACTATTCCAAGCCGGAACATTACAAATATGCGGCTGAAATGGAGTGGTACTGCTACGCATCAGGCGATTACAAGGCTCTATTTTGGGTTAGCGATACTGATTACATTTTCAGTAGATACTACGATGCAACCTACGTGGAGTCAGAAGATAAACTAATGATAGACGGATATGAGCGCAATTAATGTCATCCCTAACAGGTTATAAAATTAAGTAGATAAGCGCTATTAAACAAAGGAACTGAGTAATGGATATTAAACACGTTCAAGCATCGATTGCGGACATTAAAGCATTTGTAAGCATGCGTGATTATGAAAGCGCACATGCGCTCGAAGATCGTTTTTATGCTCACGTGCTGTTAAGCATTGCCAATGGAAAATGCAAAGACCCAGCAAAATTAGCTAGTGCAGCATTAAAGAGCCGTAAGCTTCATTTTCCAAGGTGGTGCGCATGAAATATTATAAATATGGTCACGGCAAGTGGATGCCAAAACCAGAACTGGCATTCATGGATCCAGCCTGGGATAAAAAACAGATAAGTGAATTTTGCAAGGCATTTGTTAGAGCAATGCAAACACTAGCTAAACACTCAAAAATATAGTGTTGAGAGAGCGATTATACGGCGTTTTAAAAGTAAAATGCTTAATAATTAATAAACTAAGCGAGGTAACAAAATGGGTGAAAAAGAGTTTACCAATGAAGCATCTGACGTTTCAGATTACACAGGTATGTTCTTCGCTGATGATTCAACAGGCTATTTTCCTCAGAAGCACGCGCGTAAGCTTTTCAAGAAAGGTCAACGGTTCGAATATGTCAATTCTGATGGAATCAGACATGAAGGGCGAATTATTGAAGTGAAAAATCACGAAATCACGGTGCATTTTACTAGAATGTTTGTTCCAGGTAGCCATTTAAAGGACGGTTGCCGATGGTAAGTAATTACAAATACACACGTAACTGGGAAAAACAACAGAAAGCAATTTTTGATGGCGTAGGTGAATACGATATTCCAGTAATTCAGCCGGAAGAATACCATCATGTGAATTGGATTCCATATTATTTGGTTAAAGGCGCAAGAAAAGCGTTCAACGAAAAGAGTGCTTCATGGTGGATAGATCATAGACCAAGATAAAAAGTTAATAATACATTGAGCAACCGAGATTTACTCGATTGCTTTTTTGTTTTGAGGTTAAAAATGACTGAGACGTTATTACAAGGTGATTGCCTAAAATTACTCGGTGGGGTACAAGACCGCTCTATAGACCTTATTTTGGCAGATTTGCCGTATGGTATAACACGCAATAAATGGGATTCAATTATTCCACTGGAGCCATTATTTGAACAATATAAAAGAATTATCAAAGATCATGGTGCAATTTTGCTTTTTGGTGATGAGCCATTTGCAAGTCATCTTAGATTAGCAGACGAAAAGCTTTATCGTTATGACTGGATATGGATAAAAAGCAATTCACGTGGCTTTTTAAATGCTAAACGTATGCCTTTAAAAAATACGGAGCGTATTTGTGTGTTTTATAAACATTTGCCAACATATAACCCACAAATGAGAGCAGGGAAGCCATATATTACTAAAAAACACGCCAGTTCTAGTAATTATGGCAAATATCAAGTAGATCATTTGACTATTAATAAAGGCACAAGATACCCCACAACGACAATAAAATTCAACAATGTATTCAAGACAGTACATCCAACGCAAAAACCGGTAGAATTATTGGGGTATTTGATTAAGACATATACCAACAAGGGTATGACGGTTCTTGATAATTGCATGGGCAGTGGCTCAACTGGAGTTGCTGCTAAAAGACTAAATCGTAATTTTATTGGCATGGAATTAGATGATAAGTATTTTGAAATAGCTAAGCAACGAATTAAAGAAGCTTAGCTTTTTTGTTTTGCTGAAATTTGAGGAGGTGAGCCAGTTTTGAGCAAAAAGCGCAAGAAAGCAAATAAATCGAATAAGCCTAAATTAACTGTTAAGCAGAAGAAATTTGCAGATGAGTATATCAAGACTGGTAATGCCACTCAGTCGGCTATAACAGCCGGATATAGCAAAAAAACGGCTAGGGCTATTGGTCAAGAGAACCTAACAAAACTTGACATAAAGCAATATATAGATGCTCAAATGCAAAAAATCGAGGACGCCAAGATTATGAAAGCTGATGAAGCCTTACAAGGGATAGCTGCTATTGCACGTGGTGAACTTACTACGTACGGTTATACCAGTAGAGGTGAGGAGATCGAAATACCTCCAACGATTACAGAGCGACAGCGTGCATATGAATCTATTTTGCGCCGTTTTCCATTGTCTGCATTGGATAAAGCCCAAATCAAGAAAGCACAGGCGGAAGCGGTCAAGGCGGAAGCAGAAGCGCAGGTAGCAAAGGCACAAGCCGAACAGCTTCATACGGTTACTGACAAGGTGCGCGATAAGATGGACCAATTGAGCACAGAAGACTTGCGTAAGTTAGCAAAGTTAACAGGTGATGAAGACAATGCTTAATTTATCTAGCTTAGAAAAACAGGGCGTAGGTTTAGCTGCGCGTCAAGCACTGGCACGGCGGTTTTATGCTGATTATTTCCAATTGGCTAATCCAGGCATGAAGATGTATCCACACGTTAAATTAATATGTAATAAATTGCAGAAAATAGCAGATGGCGAACAGCATTTTTATATTATCGAGCTAGCACCACAGCACGGCAAAAGCTTGACCATTACCAAGACGTTTCCTAGCTATTTTTTGATGAAATACCCAGATAAGCACGCCATGATAGTTGCTTACTCGCAAGACTTATATAGCCAATTTGCGACAAGTAACAGGCGTGCTTTTTCTGAATTGTCCGGTGACTTATTTGGATTAACTACAAGTAAAAATACTTCTCAAACGTTTGATATTGCAGACCACCGTGGCGGCTTCTATGCTACGTCTGTTTTGGGTGGTGCTACTGGTATGAGTGCCGACCTATTGGTTATTGACGACCCTGTAAAAAATGCAGAGGAAGCCAGCTCACCAACGATCAAAGAAAAAATATGGAATGAGTGGACAATGACGTTCTACCCACGTTTGCAAAAAGGCGGTTCGGTTATCGTCATCATGACCAGATGGCAAACAGATGACCTTGCAGGGCGTTTACTCAAAGATTCATCCCTTCCGTGGGAAGAAATTAAATTACCGGCTATTAGTTATGACATTCCGGCAGGGCAAACAGATGCTATTGGACGGCACAACGGCGAAGCACTCTGCCCGGAACTACACTCACTTGATGAATTAAAACACCACAAACTCGACATGGGTACGCACAAGTTTCAAGCTTTATATCAACAAAGTCCAACCGTTGAGGGCGGTAACATCATTAAACGTGAATGGATTAAGTATTATGTACCGGACCGCGCAACCATGATAAGGCTAGGCTTAACCGAGAATGAGGTGGCAATTTTACCGCGTCACTTAGATGAATCAGTTCAAGCATGGGATGCAACTTTCAAGTCTAAAGCAAATGATGACTTCGTTGCAGGCCAAACGTGGTCAAGACGTGGTGCTAATGTTTACTTACGTCCTAACTGGTGCCATAAACGTTTGAGCTTTACGCAGACATTAGACGCTATTAGATCAATGTCACGTTTGTACCCGGAAGCTATAGCAAAGCTAGTTGAAGACAAGGCAAATGGTCCAGCTATTATTGACACCTTACGCCGTGAAATTACTGGTATTATGCCGGTTTCGCCCGGTGCAGATAGTAAGGAAGCACGTGCCGCTTCTGTTAGTCCTGTTTTTGAAGCCGGGCAAGTATTTGTACCGCATCCAAGATGGAAACCGGAAATCGAGGATATGTTAGAGGAATGGATAGGATTCCCGAATATGCCCCACGATGATAACGTCGACAGCATGGTTTACGCAGTTAGAAAGCTAACAAGACGCGCAAAAGGACCTGTAATACGTTTTTAGGAAAGGAGGTATAACTTGACTAAGAAAAAGATAAAACACTATAGAACCCCAAAAGTTCAACGTATGGATGCATTAAACATGGACCCAAAAAGAAAATATCGTGAACTTACGTGGATGCCGGATTATTCTCAACCCGATTATGAAGCATTAACTGATAGATATAAGCATGATGCAATTGCCCGTAAAATTGTATCCAAGCCAGCGGAAGATGCAACAAGAAATGATTTTAGAATTGTGATTCCTGGTAAAGCTGACTTACAAAACGCGTATCAACAAGCTCTAGACGGTTTAGACTTGCAACGCGCATTATCTCAGCAAATTATCTTTGAACGGACACATGGAGACGGTTATTTAACTATTGGTGTGCAAGAAATCAATCCAACGTTTACCGAAGAACCCATTGATGTACATAATCTTGCTAATGTGGCATTTGTTCACGCTTTTGGTCAAAATCATATCAAGACGTATCAAACTAATGACGACCCAACCAGCGTAGATTACGGCAAAGAGTCGGCATTAGTGATTCAACCGCAACAGCCGGGATACACGGTAGACGATCAAGGAAACCCAGTACAAAATCAAGAAAAATTAAAACCTATCGTTATTGATAAGTCGCGCTATTGTCATATTTCACTTGATAAATTTGAAGATGATTTAGTTGGTACTTCAATTATTAAACGATGTGAGGCACAACTTAATGCAATGAGTATTGCCCTTGAGACAGTGGGCAAGATCTTACGTGAGTATACATTCAAGATTGTTAAGTCAGATGCGATTATGAACAAGACAGACGACGAATTTGAAGAAAGTCGCGATTCTATGAGTCGTAGTCTTAATACAGAAGCTACAGCTTTTATTGGTAGTGAAGATGACATAGTTAAGTTGTCTACCTCGACTAATGGAATTAACGTATTGCTTGATTTCGCTTGGCAAAACTTAGCAGCGGCTTCTAATATTCCTAAATCTGTACTAACTGGTGAACAAGCCGGAACGCTAGCAGGTGCATCCCAAGATGTAATTAACTACTACGATGGTATTCGTGCCATGCAAGAGCAAGTATTGAAGCCAGAAATAGAAAAGATTACGCGCTTGTTGATGTGGTCCACTGACGTGGCTGGTGGTCCGCTGGATCCAGACAGTATAGATTGGCACATTGAATTTAAGCCACTGTGGACGCCGGATGATAAGACACAAGCAGAAATTGAATTAACCAAGGCTCAAACAGCCGGTTTATTAGTTGATAAGGGCATTTATGGTCCGGATGAAATTAGAGAACAACTCAATGGGCAGGCTAATAACGCAATTCAAGGGATGCAATTTACTGGTGACAGTGAAGAAGACATTGAAAGCCGGTATACCCAAGATCAAGTTGAGCAGTATCATAAAGATTTAGAGGCGGCGCATAGTGATGACTAGACGTAAAAACGGTTATCCTTTGCGTATTGAGCGCAGTTACTACCGTAGCCTTACCAAACTTGTTAGATCATGGCAACGCGTTGCACAACAGACAGCAGACGCGATTAAGCCTTACATGACTGGTGGGACAAAGGTACTTCAAGATGCTGACAATTCCGATAATCCAGATTGGACTAGGTACGTTCAGCAAGTACTTGATCTATTTGCTATTGATGTGAAAAATGCCCAAACTGATACGCAATTAAACTCAATAGTAACTAGATTCGTGTACTCAGTTAATTCCTTTAGCTCTAGTAAGGTTATTTCACGTTCTGGGGCGGTTAAAATGCAAGCAGGTGTAATTGCACTTAATCCGTTAAAAGGCAATTCTAAGCTTCGAGAATACACTCAGAGCAAAATACTAGAAAATGTTAATTTAATTAAGACAATGCGCCAGCGCTATATAGATCAACTCAATGGTGACGTTTACCGCTTGATTAATGCTGGTAGTGGTGTCACTGACTTAGCACATGCGATTACAAGTCGCACTGGTATGACTTTGCGCCATGCTGATCTGATAGCGACCGACCAGACAGGAAAAATACTTTCGCAGATTGATTCATACAGGAACCAAGCCAACGGCTCTACGCGGTATATATGGCGATCTATGGAAGATAACCGAGTTAGACAAAAACACCGGGAATTAGACGGTAAAGAATTTAGATATGATGACCCCAACGGCGGTGACAACGGACAGCTTCCAGGTCAACCTATTCGATGTCGTTGTTACCAGGACCCTATAGACTAAAACAAAACATAAAAGAAGAACGCTTCCTCAATGCGAGGGAGCGCTTTTTTTATGCCCAAAATTATCAGACTTTGTGAAATATTTGCGGTTCTCGCCGGTGGACGAAGTTCATTTAACCCCGCCATTATAGGATTCTTACTTTGTGAAATTTTAGGAGAAAAAACGATGACAGAAGAAACAAATTCAATTAAATCAAGTACAGAAGTTGCTCCAAAACAAGCAACACCCATCGAAGTGAATGGCTTAGGTGCCGGCCTCACTAAAGATGAGACAACGGAAGCGGTCAAGATTTTGACCAGTCCAGAAAAGGAGGTGAAAGCAGTGGCAGAACCAGAAACAGTTAAAGACCCATTAGGTCAATTTGATTACACGGGCTGTCAAGTTCACGTGGTTCAAGACGGAGAAAGCTTATTTGATGTGGCGCAAAAGTACGGTGTGGCACTTCAACAACTTCGTTATTTCAACCACGTGAATAAGACAACCCTAATAATCCGTAAAGATCAAAAGCTTTACATTCCTAAAGAACCCGTATACGTGCCGGCTGGTGAATAACCATGTCTGTACAAAGATTTGATTCAGCTGTACCAATCAGAGACCCGGTTGTAGATGATCAAACTAAGTTTCTTTGTGTCTACCGTGTGCCTATTGCACGTGCGATGGTTCAACGGTACAGAAGAAGCGACGGCTCGGAAACGATGGAAGTAAAGTTACCTAGCGAAATCTTGTCAGATTCGACGGCAGCAAGTGCTAATAATCGCCCGATTACTAACGGTCACCCTAAAGAACTGGTAACAAAAGATAATTCCAAAAAGTACATGGTGGGTTATACAGGCTCTAATGCTCACGTAGAAGGCGACATGCTTTTTAACGACGTCTTCATTACTGACGCTGACACGATTGATCAGATCGTAAACGGCGGAAAGCGTGAATTATCAATTGGCTTTGAAACCGAGGTTGTTCCGGAAAAGGGCGAATACAACGGGGTCGGATATGACTCAGTACAGAAGAACATAAATATTAACCATGTTGCTGTTGTTAAAAGGGGTCGTGCGGGTCATTCCGTGCGTCTTTTAGGTGACAGCGCAGAAGCCACAGATGACTTTAGCGAAGAAAAGGAAGGTAACTCAATGGATTACAAAGTAGTTCACTTGTCAGATGGCTCAGACGTGACAGTTGCAGCCGATGACGTAAGCAAGATTACAAAGCTTGATGCTGATAATTCAGCAAGGGCAAAAAAAATTGCTGAAATTGATGCACAAATCAAAGCCTTACAGGCTGAAAAGGAAAAACTTCAAGGTTCAAATGATGCAGCTAAAAAGAATGCTGATGCGGCACAAGCAAAGGCCGATTCGGCTGAACAAGAACTAGAAAAGATTAAAAAGAAATATGCAGGCGATGCGTTAGATAAAGCTCTTGAAGCCCGAATGGATTTAATCGAAAAAGTTAAGCCTTATGTGGGCGACTCATTCGATTTTAAAGGCAAGAGCGAAAGAGACATGAAAGTTGAAGCAATTAAGAGCGTTTACGACTCAGTTGACTTGAAAGAAAAGTCAGATGACTACGTAAACGCTTATTTTGATTCCCTCGCAGAACACAAGCCTAGCGTAGTTGGCTATCAAGCTAATGACAGTGCAGAAGATTCAGCTAAAAAGGATCCATTTTATGCACGTCAACACATGTACAAGGGAGGTAAGTAAATGGGGATTCCGGTAGGTAGTTTTTACCAAAAGAAAGAATTAGGTAACGGCACCATTGGTTCTATTGAAAGCAACACCGTCAACACAATTACAGCCGGTGAAGATATTGGCTTTGGTATCGCACTAGACATCAAAGGCGGTCAAGCGGTCAAGGCAACCAAAGCGCCTATTTTTGGTATCGCAATTAAGCGTCTTTATGTCGAAGGCGACGATTACGATGCATTGCCAGATGATCACTGGTACGCAGGAGAAAAGATCGGTGCCGTGCGCAAGGGTGCGGTAGCTGTTCCAATTACAGCAGACGTAAACAGATACGACGCAGCTGCTGTTAATGCTGACGGTACTTTCAAGCCGGCAGGCGCAGGTGATCAAATTGTTGGTCGTTTCATTACTGACGGGGATGCCAACAAGACCGCCATTGTTCAAATTGAATTAACTGATATGGGTACTGTTGCAACATCCAGCCCCCAATCAGCACAACCGACTAATAGTGCACCAAATAGCAATTTACAACCAACAGATTCAAAAGCACAAGGAGGTAGTAAGTAATGTCACAAACAGGAATTAATACCGGCGTTTTAACTCGAAAGATGTTCGAGTATATCGACGGCAAAGTTGCTGAACCTAAAAAAGGCACTTTAGTCGGTCGTTCATTATTTCAATTAAAGACAGGATTACCACAATATACAGAATATTACACTTACTACTGGAAAGAACGTAGCGGTCAAGCATCAGATAGTACCAACAGAGCAACTGATACAACTACCGTAGACGTTACTTACCACAAGGAAACCGGATTTATTACAGAAAAGGCGTCAGCTCTTGAATATTCAGATGAAGAAATTGCTAGAGCTCAAGCCGGTCACATTGATGTATTAGGCGACAAAACCAAGGCAGCTAACGATGCACTTGCTGACTGGGAAGACAGATTAATTTTCAACGGTGATACTTCAAATAGTAAGCGTCCTATTTACGGATTAACTTCCGATCCTAAAGCTACAGGTATTCAAGTAGCAGATGATGCACCGCTTACCCTTGCAAGAGTAGTGGACCCAACTAATGAAAACGCGTTCCAAGATGCTTACAAGATTGTTAACTGGTTCATGGATGCAGTTGAAAAGATTACGCTTTTACCTGGTTATTCGGATGTAAAGCCTATTCTTGCATTACCACCAAAGGAATATAAGCTTTTACAACGCCCTTTGCTTAATCAATACACTCCAGGTAGTACCATCATGGGAATGCTTCAAGACGAAAAAGGCAACGGCTCTGGCGCTATTTTTAGTCAAATTAAGCCAGTTCCAGAGTTTGAAGCTAAATACTGGAATAATGCAAAAGGTGCAGATGGCAAGAAAGATCTCGGAATGATTTTCTTGAATGATACTGATACCGCTAATATTCCAATCGCAATGGAGCCTCAACGCGACGGACTCCCAGAATACACAAACGGCAAGCATATCGTTAGATACAAGGAACGAATGGGTGGCTTATGCATTAAGTTCCCAGCAGGTTTCGTAAGACTTAACGGAATTAACTAATCATGGACAACGTAACTGTTAACGTTGCTACGATTAAAGAAATTAGTCCAGAACTAACGGAAGACCTGTCAGATGATACCATTAGCGCATTAATTGCTAATGCTTCGTTAATTGCATTAGCTGATAAATTTCCAAAATTCAAAGTAATTGATGGTGAAACTCTTGCCGTTAGGGACATGGCAACAAGGTATATGACCTTGCACCTAATCTCTACCCAACAGGGTGGTGCGAGCGGTGTCTTGTCTGAAAAGGTTGACGTCCTCGAAACTCACTATACTGATACAAGTAAACTGGATTGGCTTAACCGCAGTCCTTGGGGGCAGTTGTATTTAAGACTGTATAACCTTTATGGAGGAGGTACGAACAATAGATATACTATTGTTCAACATTGATGGTTGATTCGTTTCAAGATGTTATGAAAAAGCTTGATCATGTAGAAAAGGAACTAGATTATCTCAACAAACATGAGGTAATCATAGGCCTGTCTCTTATACACATCTCCGAGCCCAC
>ENA-OXVN01000206-OXVN01000206.1-human-gut-metagenome-genome-assembly--contig:-NODE-206-length-11207-cov-66.9006_pt1 | contig 11207 bp, 14 predicted proteins | sample MGYA00249251_ERZ652698 | MGnify/ENA primary metagenome ERZ652698 (study PRJEB26925, sample SAMN05826886) | human gut metagenome | biome: ENVO:2100002; feature: ENVO:00000062; material: ENVO:00002003...
ACCACCGACTGACAACGAAAACCAGTCTAAAGCACCACAAAAGTTCCTATAGGCCCTGCTCACCTCTCCGCCTCCCATGGATAAAACAAGAGCCCCCGGATTTGAGCACTGTTAGGAGGCTTGGAGGCTACTGTTGACATAAACAATATATCAACCGGCGCACAGAAGCAAGTGGCCCGTTGTCTAATTGAAAGTGCAACACCCGTTGGATTGGAGATCGTCCGGATAACCAGTCCGAAGGGATGTTGCACCTATGGGAGAAGTATATTCGCACCGGTCGGAAGAGGAACGCCAGGTCATCCGGATCGAGGCCGGCAACGGCACGGGCGTCAGGAAGATGGCCCGTTTGCCGGGACGCAGCCCGTCCAGCATCAGCAGGGAGATCAGGCGCGACACGTGGTTCCCGTCCAACGAGAGCGAGTCCTGACGGCCGTACCGGCCGAAGCGTCCGAAGACGGGCCGCTGCTACATCGCCGGCCCCGCGCGGCGCAAGGCCGACCGCAGGCGCGCCAAACCACGCAGGCGCCACCGCCCGTCATGCGAACGCCTGTGGTCGCGGGTGGCGGCGCGGGCGTGGCGGCGGGAGGACGTAGCGTTTCCCGATTCCCGGACGGGTTCCCATCTCCGAGCGTCCGCCGCCGGCCGGCGCGCGTCGCCGTCACGTGTGACGACGGCGCCGGGTTCGCCCGCCGCACGCGCCTGCGCGACGGGCCGGGCATGGACACGTGCTTCGCCGACCCGTACTCCAGCCGGCGGCGGGGAGGCGACGAGAACAGGAACGGCATGATCCGCCGGTATCCGCCCGAACGCGGCGAGATTCGGATGGGCATGGCCGGGGAACTGCGGGAATTGCAGGATCAACAGCGGTGTTGCACCTCTAAATAGACAACGGGGCTCGCGTTTCGCCAGGGTGGTTTTGGTAGAATCGATGGTGAGGAAAGCGGCAAGGTAGTACGGCAAGGAGGCCGGGCCGCCGGAGGTTCCCATCGTATATGGAAGAGCACGAAGGGCGTGCTGAACGTCAATGGTATGCAGGTGGTATGTGGCGAGAAAAGGCATGATGTAACCTCCTGGGCGACGCCCCCGCGCGGCAAGGTTCGCGCGGGGGCGTTCGTCGTCCGAGGACCCGCGCCATCCCTCGGCGCGTCGTTGTCCGGCGGGATCGTAATATAGATATTCGTGTGTGCCAACAGCACGCCTTATGTAACAGGCGAGCATGCTGGGATATCCTTCAAACCGCTGATCGCACGCAGTAATGCGCCGACGGGAGGGGCGAAGGCCATCGGGCCGGTGGACTGGGCTATCTTTTCCGATTCGTCGGGTGCCGCCAACAGGCGGATACCAAGCGAGTGTGCTGAAAAGTGTGGGCGCAGTGCGGCGGTCACACAAAAGCAAGAGAAACCACTGAATCGGAGAATTCAAGTTGCCTACTATCGAACAGCTCGTCCGTAAGGGACGTCAGGCAAAGCCGAAGAAGTCCAAGACTTTGGCCCTGAAGGGCAGCCCGCTGCGTCGCGGCGTGTGCACCCGTGTCTACACCACCACCCCGAAGAAGCCGAACTCGGCTCTGCGTAAGGTCGCCCGTGTGCGCCTGTCCTCGGGCATCGAAGTCACCGCTTACATTCCGGGCGAGGGCCACAACCTGCAGGAGCACTCCATCGTGCTCGTGCGCGGCGGCCGTGTGAAGGATCTCCCGGGTGTGCGTTACCACATCGTGCGCGGCGCGCTCGATACCCAGGGAGTCAAGGACCGTAAGCAGGGTCGTTCCCTGTATGGAGCAAAGAAGGCGAAGTAAGTAATATGTCACGTAAGGGACCTTCCAAGAAGCACGTCGTGCTGCCCGATCCGATCTACGGTTCCACCGTGGTGGCGCAGCTCATCAACAAGATTCTGCTTGACGGCAAGAAGTCGATCGCCGAGGACATCGTGTACTCCGCGCTCGATATGGTCAAGGAGAAGTCCGACCAGGAGCCGGTGGCTGTGCTCAAGCGCGCCCTGGACAACATCCGTCCGTCCCTCGAGGTTCGCTCCCGCCGTGTCGGTGGCGCTACCTACCAGGTGCCGGTCGAGGTCAAGCCGAACCGCGCCAACACCCTGTCGCTGCGCTGGCTGACCGACTTCTCCCGCGCCCGTCGTGAGAAGACCATGGCCGAGCGTCTCGCCAACGAGATCCTGGACGCCTCCAACGGCCTCGGCGCTTCTGTCAAGCGCCGCGAGGATACTCATAAGATGGCGGAGGCCAACAAGGCCTTCGCTCATTACCGTTGGTAATCACTCGCCCTGAGCACAAACTAAGGAAAAAGATGGCTGAAGAGATTTCGGACCTCCACGACGTCCGCAATATCGGCATCATGGCTCACATCGATGCCGGCAAGACCACCACTACCGAGCGTATTCTGTTCTACACCGGTAAGAACTACAAGATCGGCGAGACCCACGACGGCGCCTCCACCATGGACTTCATGGCGCAGGAGCAGGAACGTGGCATCACCATCCAGTCCGCCGCCACCACCTGCTTCTGGAGCCGTCAGTCCCACGACACCAAGGACAAGTTCCAGATCAACATCATCGACACCCCCGGCCACGTGGACTTCACGGCCGAGGTGGAGCGCTCCCTGCGCGTGCTCGATGGTGCCGTTGCCGTGTTCGACGGCAAGGAGGGCGTGGAGCCGCAGTCCGAGACCGTGTGGCGTCAGGCCGATAAGTACGGCGTTCCGCGCATCTGCTTCATCAACAAGATGGACAAGCTGGGCGCGAACTTCTACTACTCCGTCGACACCATCAAGGAGAAGCTGGGCGCCGCTCCGATCGTGATGCAGCTGCCGATCGGCGCCGAGAACGACTTCACCGGCGTCGTCGACCTGGTCGAGATGCAGGCCTACGTGTGGAACGGCACTGAGGAGCTCGGCGCCAAGTACGACACCACCGAGATCCCGGACGATCTCAAGGACAAGGCCCAGGAGTACCACGAGAAGCTCGTGGAAGCCGCCGCCGAAGCCGACGACGAACTCATGAACAAGTTCTTTGAGGACGGCGACCTGTCCAAGGAAGACATCCGCGCCGGCGTGCGCAAGCTCACCATCGCCAAGGAAGCCTTCCCGGTCTTCTGCGGCTCCGCCTTCAAGGACAAGGGCGTTCAGCCGATGCTGGACGGCGTCGTCGACTACCTGCCGTCCCCCGAGGATGTGCCGGCCATCAAGGGCTACAAGCCCGGCGACGAGTCCGTCGAGATCGACCGTCACCCGGTCAAGACCGATCCGTTCTCGGCTCTGGTCTTCAAGATCTCCACCCACCCGTTCTACGGCAAGCTCGTGTTCGTGCGCGTCTACTCCGGCTCCGTCGTGCCGGGCGACTCCGTGCTCGACTCCACCCGCGAGAAGAAGGAACGCATCGGTAAGATCTTCCAGATGCACGCCGATAAGGAAAACCCGATGGACCGCGCCGACGCCGGTAACATCTACACCTTCGTGGGCCTGAAGAACGTCACCACCGGCGACACCCTGTGCTCCATCAACGACCCGATCACCCTCGACTCCATGACCTTCCCGGATCCGGTGATCCAGGTGGCCGTCGAGCCGAAGACCAAGGCCGATCAGGAGAAGATGGGCATCGCCCTGTCCAAGCTGGCCGAAGAGGATCCGACCTTCCAGGTCACGACCGACGAAGAGTCCGGCCAGACCCTGATCGCCGGCATGGGCGAGCTCCAGCTCGACATCATCGTCGACCGTATGCGCCGCGAGTTCAAGGTGGAGTGCAACCAGGGCAAGCCGCAGGTTGCTTACCGCGAGACCATCCGCAAGGCCGTCATGGACCAGGGCTACACCCACAAGAAGCAGACCGGTGGTTCCGGCCAGTTCGCAAAGGTCCTGATGAACTTCGAGCCGCTCGACACCACCGAGGGCAAGACCTTCGAGTTCGAGAACCAGGTCACCGGCGGCCACATCTCCGGCGAATTCATCGGCCCCATCGAGGCCGGTGTCAAGGAGGCCATGGAATCCGGTATCCTCGCCGGCTTCCCGGTCGTGGGCGTCAAGGCCACCGTCACCGACGGCCAGATGCACCCGGTCGATTCCTCCGAAATGGCCTTCAAGCTCGCGGGCTCCATGTGCTTCAAGGAAGCCGCCCCGAAGGCCAAGCCGGTCATCCTCGAGCCGATCATGAAGGTCGAGGTCCGCACGCCGGAAGAGTACATGGGCGAAGTCATCGGCGATTTGAACCAGCGCCGCGGCAACATCCAGTCCATGACCGACGGCGTCGGCGTCAAGGTCATCGACGCCAAGGTCCCGCTGTCCGAGATGTTCGGCTACATCGGCGACCTGCGTTCCAAGACCCAGGGCCGCGCCATGTTCACCATGGAGATGGACTCCTACGACGAGGTGCCGAAGAGCGTCTCCGAGGAGATCATCAAGGCCCAGCGCGGCGAGTGACACGCGCCACCTCATGAAGTGGCCGGTGTCTCCAGTCAGCGGTAGTATCGTATACCGCTGACTGGGTTCTGGCTCTTCAAAGTGGCACATAACCCAGAAACCCAGTAGAATAAGCGAGTCCCTGTGCGAAAGGGCGCAGGAAACTCACGAGACGTCCAGGAGGACAAAAGTAATGGCAAAGGAAAAGTACGAGCGTACTAAGCCGCACGTTAACATCGGTACCATCGGCCACGTCGACCACGGTAAGACTACCCTGACTGCCGCCATCTCCAAGGTGCTGCACGAGGAGTTCCCGGATGTCAACCCGGAGTACGATTTCAACCAGATCGATTCCGCTCCGGAAGAGGCCGCCCGCGGTATCACCATCAACATCGCCCACATCGAGTACCAGACCGAGAAGCGTCACTACGCTCACGTCGACTGCCCGGGTCACGCCGACTTCGTAAAGAACATGATCACCGGTGCCGCCCAGATGGATGGCGCCATCCTCGTTGTGGCCGCCACCGACGGCCCGATGGCCCAGACCCGCGAGCACGTGCTGCTCGCCCGTCAGGTCGGCGTCCCGAAGATCCTCGTCGCCCTCAACAAGTGCGACATGGTCGACGATGAAGAGCTCATCGAGCTCGTCGAAGAAGAGGTCCGTGACCTCCTCGACGAGAACGGCTTCGATCGCGACTGCCCGGTCATCCACACCTCCGCCTACGGCGCCCTGCACGACGACGCTCCGGACCACGAGAAGTGGGTCCAGTCCGTCAAGGACCTCATGGCCGCCGTCGATGACTACATCCCGACCCCGGTTCACGACCTGGACAAGCCGTTCCTGATGCCGATCGAGGACGTCTTCACCATCTCCGGCCGTGGTACCGTCGTCACCGGTCGTGTCGAGCGTGGCCAGCTGGCCGTCAACACCCCGGTCGAGATCGTCGGCATCCGTCCGACCCAGACCACCACCGTCACCTCCATCGAGACCTTCCACAAGACCATGGACGCCTGCGAGGCTGGCGACAACACCGGTCTGCTGCTGCGTGGTCTTGGCCGTGAAGATGTCGAGCGTGGCCAGGTTGTGGCCAAGCCGGGCTCCGTCACCCCGCACACCAAGTTCGAGGGCGAAGTCTACGTGCTGACCAAGGACGAAGGCGGCCGTCACTCGCCGTTCTTCTCCAACTACCGTCCGCAGTTCTACTTCCGCACCACCGACGTCACCGGCGTCATCGAGCTGCCGGAAGGCGTCGAGATGGTTCAGCCCGGCGACCACGCCACCTTCACCGTTGAGCTGATTCAGCCCATCGCTATGGAGGAAGGCCTGACCTTCGCTGTGCGTGAAGGTGGCCACACCGTCGGCTCCGGTCGTGTGACCAAGATCCTCGCCTGATTTTCATCAGACAAGAATCTTCGCTTGAACTAGCGTTATAGGAAATCCCCTTCGAGGAAACTCGGAGGGGATTTCCTATAACCGCAGCAGGTATGGATATGTACCACGACTTCCGGCCTGGATGCGCTAGTGTTGCTTTCCAATAGATAAACGGACTGCTGCACTGCGAGGGTTGTTGCCCGGTATGACACTGATGGCAGGCCGGGCGGATGCTGTATCAGACTGCCATTGGTATTGATGGATTATGGCGTGATACGCGCGAGCAGATTGCCCGCGTGCAGGAGGATCGCGAGCCATTGGCGGTCTCGTTCTCGCATACGACCGCCGCAATATTGCTTCCCAAGGCATTGCCGGTCATGGCCCGGAACATGGATGGGTTCGATTTTGCCGTGCAGGTGATGAACTCGGACGCCATTCTTGGCCAGGCAAGCATGAAAGCCGTGCATTTGGGCGTGGTGGAAAAGCCGATCGTCAATGATTCGGTGGATCGTGTCACCCTGTGCGAGGACCGGCTGGTCTTGGCGGGAGAACCAGACGGCGTATGGATGGTGCGCGAGCACGGTTCCGGTGTGCGGTATTACACGGATTTGTATTTCAAGACCATGCAGGGTTTGCCGCCTCGCACCATGGAGGTGTCCAGCAATGCCGCGATTGCGGCGGCGTTGTCTTCCGGCTTTGGGCAGTCGCTGATTTCGGAAGCCGCAGTGCCTTCTGGAGTGCCGGCGCGAAAGCTCGGAGACGAATTCGTGCGCCGTTTCTATGCCTTGGTGCCGAGATCCGGCCTGACGCACGATCAGCGAGAGCTGGTGGAAGCGATTATCGCTGTGTTGCGCGGATAGTCAGTGCCTTGTCTCCCGTCAGAGGGGAGCCAGAATGTGGTATCGGCAAAATCAATGATATGTATTGGTAGCAATGATTTGACCGATGTAAATGCTTGAGCTTCAATAGACACCGTGAGAGAGTTCTGTACAAAATGGTGGAAGCGCATTACCACCGTTGACATGTTGTTCATTGGCGTTCTGACTCTGCTGGCCTCGCTGTTCGCCTCCTGGCTCAAGCAGTTCCCCGGATTCAGCCTGTTCGGCGCGCTTATCATCGCGCTGCTCATCGGTATGATCATCCAGTTCCCGATCCGCAGTGCCTACGTCGGTTCCAATGATGGCCGCAAGGCAGGCGTCAAGGACGCCGCTGGCCTGATTTCCAACAAGCTGCTGCGCCTCGGCATCATCCTGCTCGGTTTCAAGCTCAACCTCGCCGTGCTGTTCACGCAGGGCATCAAGTGTCTGCCGATCGCAGCTGTGGTCGTCACGCTGACCATCATCGTGTGCTATGCCATCGCCCGCAAGCTCGGTGTCGACCCGATGCTCGCCATCCTGACCGCCGGTGGCACCGGCATCTGCGGTGCGGCCGCCGTCATGGGCCTAGCCGGTTCCATCAAGGTGCCTGAGGACAAGCAGGACGCGAAGGACAACGACGTGACCATGGCCGTGGCCATCGTAGCCATTATGGGTACTGTGTTCGCGTTGCTGGAGATCGCGCTCGGCCCGCTGACCGGCATGACCAAGGACCAGCTGGGCATCACCGCCGGTGCTTCCCTGCACGAAATCGCCCACGCGGTCGCCGCCGGCGACGCTTTCGGCGCGGTGGACATCGCCACCATCATGAAGCTTTCCCGCGTGCTCATGCTCGTGTTCGCGGCCATCATCATCGCTATCTGGTGGGAGAAGAAGCACTCCGAGGTGGAGAACACCGGCAAGAAGACCGTGGCCTTCCCGTGGTTCATGCTCGGCTTTATCGGCGCTTCGATCATCGGCACTTTCGTGCCGTTCATCGCCTTCATCACCCCGCAGCTCGTGGACTTCGCGTACATCGTGCTCGGCATGGCCATGGCCGCGCTCGGCATCAACGTGAACTTCAAGGCCATCGCTTCCAAGGGCAAGAAGCCGATGCTCGCCAGCTTCCTGACATCGATTCTGCTCATGTGCTTTGCGGCAGGCGTCGCGGTGCTGTTCTTCTGATCTGATAAGTGCTCTGAAATACGAATAAGCGGCATTTGAATGAGTCATATGCCTCCTATTCGTTGTCGTGATATGTCGGTGCAATCAGTCGGCGCGATGGTATCCGCGTTGACTGAGGATGTTGTCGTGATGATTGCCATGAGTGTTCTACCTAGTCGTTGAGGACATCGCACGTTGCATGCCGATGATGGCGAAGGCGATTACCACCATGATTACGAACGCCACAGCGAACCAGCCCCATAGCAGCACGAACGGCGCCACGGAACGGGTGAAGTTGCTGGACGATTTGAATGTCACGTTGCGGTTCATCACGAAGTTGTAGGTCGCCGAACACACCACGGCGATGCCGTTGGCGATCTGTGAGGGTACGCCGATCAAGTGCAGAATGGCGAACGTCGCATACTCCACAATGGTCTGCGTGGCGGAAACACCCACATACTTACCCAACACGGCGAGTCCATTTTGCTTCGGTGTTGCCGTGCCCACAGTATTTTCCGCAGTATTCATTGTGGTCGAGGTATTTGTGGCGCCCACACCTTGATTCGGCTTCACATCCGCTCCATTGTTCGCCATGCCCATATACCTCCCGGATGTACCTGTGACGTTCGACCTCGCAATGATACCGCTGACCGCGTCAGGAATCGGTGTGGCGGTCAGACGAGAAAACCGCAGGCCGCAGCAACGACCGGCACACTCAGCGACAGCACCAGATAGGCCGCTGCGGTGGGGTAGCGGTGTTTGCGGAAGAGCGTCACCATTTCGTTGATCGCGGTCGAGAACGTGGAGAAGCCGCCGAGGAAACCGGCGGCCAGCACTAGCCGCCATGGTTCATCAAGTGTCCCGCCGAGGGCCAGCGCCGCGACCAAACCGGCTAGGAATCCGGCGATGAGATTGATGGTGAACGTGGAAAGTGGGAATGCGCGCCGCCAGTACGTTTTGATGGTCACGTCAAGCAGATAGCGGCAGGAGGCGCCTACGCCGCCGCACAGGCAGACCAAGATTGGTAGGAATACGGTCATCACGCCTTACCTCCCTTGCTGGTCGTAGCGGCATTCGTATCAGCGGACGCTTCGGCGGATACGTTCGAGGAGCCGGCCAGATGCGTTCCTGCCCACACGCCGGCAGACGCACAAACCAGACCCAGCGCGAACGTCACCAGTAGATAGGCAATGCCGGCCGCCACCTGACCGTCGCGGATTGCGGTAAAACCTTCCAGCGCGAGTGTCGACATCGTAGACAAACCACCGCATACGCCCATGCCGAGTCCGCGACTGGCAAGTTCTTTGGAACGTGCACCGAACCGGGAAGCGCCGGCCAAGTAAGCGGTCAGCCCTGCATAGCAGAAGCAAGCCAGCATGTTGGCCACAAACGTGCCGGTGTGGAAGCTGCCAGCCGCGGGAATCTGCGCGAACGCATAGCGAATCGCGGTGCCGATAGTGCCGCCGCAGAAGACGACCAACACAATATCAAGATGAATATCGGGGAGCTTGCGCGCCGGGGGAGTGGTCGTGTGCGTAATCGGCCGGGCACCTGCGGATGGGGATTGCGAACCCATAGTAGTCTTTCCTGAAACCGCTGAATCCTGCTGAAGACACAACGATTCCATGCAATGTCAAATCGTGTGTAGGAACTATCAGCAGTGTGCGGTTCGAAACAAGTTCAGGCGGGTCCCATCGCCGAATCCCAGCCTACTCGTGCAGAAGACATCCATGGGCGTGTCGCTGTTTTACTTCAAGTACTTGAGGTTTTTAGAGTTGTCGATATGAGCACAACGACCGCATGGCATACGATTCGCGAGGCGTCGATGATTTCCGGGCTTCCGGAGTCCACGCTGCGCTACTACGAGCAGATCGGCATTATCGCTCCCATCACTCGCGACCCGAGTTCGGGGCATCGCGCCTAGGCCCTGCGTCTCGCTGCCAAAGCCGAATCCATTCGAATGCAGCAGGCGTACGTATCGTTCAAGACACTGTACTGGCGGGCTAAGGCTGAGGGGCGCGACGAGGAGGCGCAGCAGCTCATCGAAGAAAACCGGAACATCATCGAACAGGTGAAGCGCCTGCAAACCGACGTCAAACAATAAACGACAATAGACAGATATTCCCAACAAAGGAGTGATGGACATGACCGAAATGATGAAAGCTGCGATTTTCGTGGAGCCTGGCAAGATGACCGTGGAAGAAGTGCCGAAGGCGATGCTTGAACAGGATGATGACATCGTGATCCGCGTGGTGCGCACGTGCGTGTGCGGCTCTGATTTGTGGTTCTTCCGTGGGCTGAGCGGACAGGCCGCGCACAGCCAGGTGGGTCACGAGTCCATCGGTGTGGTCGAAGAGGTTGGCGCGGCGGTCGAATCCGTCAAGCCCGGCGATTTCGTGGTCGTGCCATTCCCGTACAGCTGCGGCAAGTGCCCGGTATGCAAGGCCGGCTTCGAATCCGTGTGCCCGCACGGCGGCTACTTCTCCGCTTGTCAGGCCGAATACCTGCGTGTGCCCGAGGCGGACGGCACCGTGGTCAAGGTGCCCGGTTCGCCGGAAGATTATTCCGATGAGCAGCTCGCATCGCTGCTGACCGTTTCCGATGTTATGTCCACCGGTTATCACGCGGCGGTTTCTGCCGAGGTCAAGCCCGGTGACACCGCCGTGGTCATGGGCGATGGCGCAGTTGGCCTGTGCGGTGTGATTGCCGCCAAGATGCGCGGTGCCACGCGCGTTATTGCCATGAGCCGTCACGAGGATCGCGCGGCGCTCGCCCGCGAATTCGGTGCGACTGATATCGTGCCCGAGCGTGGCCAAGAGGCTATTGACAAGGTGCTGGAGATGACCGGTGGCTATGGTGTGGACGCAGTTCTCGAATGCGTGGGCTCCAAGCAGTCCTTCGACACGGCGATTGGCCTGATTCGCCGCGGTGGCGTGATTGGTCGTGTGGGCCTGCCGCACGACGTGGAGATCAGCGCCGAAGGCACGTTCTACGGCAACATCGGCATCAAGGGCGGCCCGGCTCCCGTGCGCCACTATGACCTTGATGAGGGTCTGCTGGACGCGGTGCTCAAGGGCGAGATCAACCCCGGCCGCGTGTTCACCGCCGAGTACGACCTCGACCATATCCAGGACGCCTACGAGGCGATGGACCAGCGCAAGGTCATCAAGGCGCTGATCCGGTTCTAGGGTTAGGTACGCAGCGAACGGTTCTCACCAAGAACCGTGTGAGCCATTCGCACAAAATCGCACAATCAAACAGGGCGCCGGTGTGATGGGGGAGAGATTGGGGGTGAGCCGGTTCGGTGCATGTTTCCATACCGTTGTTTTCGTGTAGAATCGGCTACCTCTATACCCCTGTTTTCGTGTAGAATAGCATATGCCTATACTGTTGTTTTCGTGTAATGAGGTG
>ENA-OXVN01000222-OXVN01000222.1-human-gut-metagenome-genome-assembly--contig:-NODE-222-length-10381-cov-14.0742_pt1 | contig 10381 bp, 8 predicted proteins | sample MGYA00249251_ERZ652698 | MGnify/ENA primary metagenome ERZ652698 (study PRJEB26925, sample SAMN05826886) | human gut metagenome | biome: ENVO:2100002; feature: ENVO:00000062; material: ENVO:00002003...
AAGAGGGCCCCGCGCCACGCATGAACCAACACCATGCGCGGCACGGGGCCCTCACGCCGTATCACGGCTGTCGGGTCGATACCCGACACCGGTCGTGTGACCACTGGGACAGGGGATAAGAGCCAAGGAGACGAACCACCATGACGATGGATTGGCTGCAATGTATTGGACGGTCTCGTGTGGGACAGGGCAACGAAGGAGTTGATCATCGCGGCCGATCAGAATCATCCGCGTCGTTACGAGGAGGAGTCCAAGCGGCAGATCGTGCAGTCGTACGAGAACGGCAAGCCGTCGTCGCGGATCAGGGAGGAGTACGGCATCCAGCGCTCCACGCTGCAGCGTTGGGTGCAGGGGATACGCAACAGCGGATCAACGGAGTGATAGCTTCCTATAAGAATTGGATATATCGAATCTGCCTTCCTTGGCTGTTCCATTAGGTAATAATGTTTCTTATCGAAAAGTGAACATTAACAGGAGAGAAGATTCATGGTTCGATGGAAGAAGATAGCCGCGATTCTGGCACCAGTCCTGCTGCTTTCGGCATGCGGCAGCACCCAGTCGGCATCGTCCGCCAACGATTCGTCAGCGGGTCCAAACGCTGTCATCAGCGTAAACGGCACCGAACCGCAGGTTTCCTTGGTGCCGATGAACACCGGTGAAGTCGGCGGAGACCGCATACTCAGCGCCATCCTCGCTGGTCTGGTCGCTTATGACCCGTCCGGCAAGCCGGTGAATGAAGTGGCCGAAAGCATCACACCGAATTCGGACGCAACCCAGTTCACAGTGAAGATCAAGGACGGTTGGAAGTTCACGGATGGCACGCCGGTCACGTCGGAGTCGTTCACCAAGGCCTGGAGCTATGCGGCGAACGTGACCAACGCCCAGCTGAACTCCTCGTACTTCTCCATCGTCAAGGGATACGACGAACTGCAGAAGGAAGGCACGCCCTCAGACGCTCAGCTGTCAGGACTGGTCGTCAAGGATGACCACACGTTCCAGATCAATCTGAACGCGCCGGACTCCGCACTGCCCAGCCAATTGGGTTCCGTCAGCTTCCTGCCAGTTCCGGAAGCATTCTATAAGGATCCTAAAGCGTATGGCGAGAAGCCGATTGGCAACGGTGCCTATAAGCTCGTTTCCTGGAAGCATGGACAGGGCGCGAAGGTCATTCGTAACGACGATTACAAGGGCAACTTCCCCGCGAAGAACGGTGGCATCGACTTCCGGTTCTATACGACCTTGGACTCGGCCTACGCTGATGTTCAGGCCGGTAACCTCGATCTTCTGGATCAGATTCCCGCCACCTCCTACTCTTCCTATCAGAAGAATAAGAATGTGAAAGTGTTCACCGCGGCCGGTTCCCAGACACAGGGCATCAGCATTCCCGAACGCCTGAAGCATTTCAGCGGGGAGGAAGGCATACTTCGCCGTCAGGCCATCAGCCTGTCCATCGATCGAGACCTGATCATCAAGAAGCTCTTCTATGGCACCCGTGTCAAGGCGGTTGATTATTCGGCGCCTTCCATCACCGGATACACCGATAATCTGAAGAACAAGACCATCCTCGAATACAATCCACAGAAGGGGAAGGAACTCTGGAAGAAGGCGGATGCCATCTCCCCGTGGGATGGAACATTGAGCATCGCCTACAACGCCGATTCCAGTGACAAGCAGTGGATTGAAGCCGTCTTGCATCAGTTGCAGGACAATCTGGGTGTCGATGCGCAGCCGCAGTCATATCCGACAAAGAAGGAGCTGCGCACCGCCGCCGTCGACAAGACTCTGCCCACTCCATACCAGTCGGGTTGGGCCCCGGACTATCCGAACATCGAAAACTATCTGACGCTGCGCTTCAGCTCCGATGGCGGATACAACGAATACGACTACCACAATGACAATGTCGACAAAATTCTCGCCGAAGGTTCCGCGGCCCCCACGACCGATGATGCCAACGCCAAGTATCAGGAAGCCGAAGAGATTCTGCTGAACGATTTGCCGCAGATTCCGTTGTGGTATCAGAACATCACGGCAGTTGGTTCCAAGGACATTAAGAAAGCTGCGTTCACCTATAACAACTATCCGATGTATGCTGATTTGGAGAAATGATATGCCCACCGTCTATCTGGCAGGGGGATGCTATTGGGGCGTCCAGACCTACTATGACCGGGTGCAAGGTGTGACAAGCACAGTCGCGGGATTCGCACAATCGAGAATCCCGCGACCCACAGGGGAGCAGATTGCTTCCGGTGAAGCTGGCGCCGTGGAGACTGTGGCCGTCGCCTACGATTCGCAGCAGGTCTCACTGCAAACACTGGCTAGATTGCATGCCCTGCTCATTCAGGAGACTCCGACCGATGAAAAAACACCCATTTCAGAGCATGCCGGTTTCTATTGGACTGATTCAGAACAGAGGGATGCATTCGAAGCCGCCATTCGTGAGCGAAACCTTGCTGATGTGACCATCGAACGGCTCACTCGATTTGAGGAGTCTTCCGAGGAACAACAGCACTATCTCGCATCCCATCCGGGAGCCGAATGCCATATACCGCTCGCCTTACTGAATGAGGTCGGGAAATACCAGAAGGAGCTCTCGATTTAGAGCAGTGTCACTGCAGTCAAATCGCTTGTGTCCATCGCGGCCCTACAACTATTAGTTATTGATGAGGGTACAGCCAAGGTGTAGTCGACTGCATGGGACATGGAAATGCCGAAAAATGGCTCTCCGGGTGTTTGTGCGGGGGTGGAGTGGAGCCGCTGGTTGTCGGACCGCCACACGTAGTCGTTGAGGTCGCGCCTCAGCTGCTCGATCGTGGTGCAGTGGCTCCGGTACGCGAGCTCCTTCTTCGGCGGCCTGTTCGTGTTCGCGCATGATGTTGCCGATGCGTCTGCTGGACGCGGTGACGCCCCTCCTTTCCGGGGCGGCCTTGATCTTCCTGGCGCCGTAGCGTTCGCGGCCGTCGCGTCAGGCCGCGCGCACGTCGCCGGCGATTGGATCCGCACGCTCCGTCTCGGGATGCTCGATCATCCAGTAGTAGGTGGAGCGGGGAACGCCCGGTATCCCGCACTGCGCCGATATCGGGCAGCGGGCGGCGTTGGCCCGTATCACGCCTGCCTTCGCGCGAATACCGGCGCCGCTTGTTCTGAAACGTCCACCTCCACCTCCTTCTCATACCCGGGAACACCCTTAAGGGATGCGGCGGCTGTGCTTCAGCTGTACACTGGCAGCAGATGTGCCGAAAAACGGCTGTTGCCGAAAAGTCCGCCAATGGCGACGAACGAGGGAAGAAGGGCCCGTGGCGCGAGCCATTATCGAAGTGAGAAACCTGCGCAAAGAGTATCCGGTCGAGGATGAGACCGTGGTGGCGCTTGACCGCGTTACTTTGGCGATTCCGCAAGGACAGATTTGCTGTATCTTCGGCGAGTCCGGTTCCGGCAAGTCCACGCTGCTCAACCAACTCGCCGGTATGGAGAAGCCCACGCGCGGCGGGGTGCGAATCGGCGGGGTGCCGGTCAGCAAGCTCAATGAGCGTGAACTTGCGGCATTTCGGCAGAAGCACATCGGTTTTGTGTTTCAGTCGTACAACCTGTTGCCCAATTTGACGGCGCTGGAAAATGTGGCGATGCCGTTGATGTTCCGCGGAGTGTCAAAGGAACGTCGCGACCGCGTGGCTCGCAGTGTGCTCAAACGAGTCGGGCTCGGGCATCGACTCGGCCATTATCCGAGGCAGATGTCCGGCGGACAGCAGCAGCGTGTTGGCATCGCCCGCGCATTCGTGACCAAGCCTGAAGTGGTATTCGCCGATGAACCCACCGGCAATCTCGATTCCAAGACCAAGACCGAAGTCATGACCATGATCTGTTCCTTCGCTCGCGACTTCAACCAGACCATCGTGTTGGTCACCCATGACCCGCAGATGGCCGCCTACGCCGATCGCATCGTCACGCTGCTTGATGGACGTATCGTCAGCGACCAGATCAACCAAGGCGTCACTGTTCAATCGATTTCAGCTCAGTCCATTCAGTCGGCTCAATCCGACCAGTTCGTTCAATCCGTTCAACCTACTGCAGTGCCGTCCGCATCCGTGCCGTCCGTACAAACCGTCTAAGGAGATGCCCGATGAAACACCTCACCACACGTATGCTTGCCATCATCGTTGCCCTGCTTGCCTCGCTATCCATGATGCTCGCCATCGTTTCCCTGCCTCATCTGGCATACGCCGTAGGCGCGGATGACGGCAGCGCGCAGGGGGCCGATCAGAGCGTGGCTCCCACGCCGGTGTCCGGGCCGGTGCCGAACATCATCGTCACCAACTTCACCTACGGCGGCGATTCCGTGGCTGCCGGTGCCAAATTCGACTTGAACTTCACCTTCCAGAACATGGGGCAGGTGGCCGTCGCGAACATGGTGGTCACGGTGGACGGCGGCGAAAGCTTCGCCATTGCGGGCGGCACGAACACCTTCTATTTCGATGCGCTGTGGGCCGGCTATTCGTTGAGCCAGACTGTGCCGATGCAGGCGCTTGCCTCGGCCAAAAGCGGTGCCCAGCCGGTGACTGTCAGTTTCAGGTATGAATATCTGGACTCCGGCGCACGCTCCTCGAATCAGTCCGACGTGAAGATAGCCGTGCCAATCAGCCAGCCCGATCGCTTCGAGGTTGGCGATCCGGTGCCGTCAGACCAGATTGTGGCCGGTCAGGAGACCACGGTCACGCTGGAATATGTGAACAAGGGCAAGGGCGACATCGCCAACGTTGAGGCCACGATGGAGGGAGAGGGTTTTGACGCGACGATGAAGACCCAGTATGTGGGCAATGTGGCTTCCGGGGCCACCGGCTCTATTGGCTATGCCTTCACTCCCACCGCTTCCGGTGAACTCAACGCCACACTCAAAGTGTCCTATGAGGATTCCGATGGACAGAGCAAAACCAAAGAGTTCCCAGTCAAACTCTCGGTGGCTGATGCGGCGCCGATGGATGATCCAAGCAGGGTCGATTCCGATATGAATCAGAATGCCAGCCAGGGTTTGCCATGGTGGGTATGGGCGGCAGCGGCAGCCGTTGCGGTTGCGGTAATCGTAGGTATCGTTCTGCTGGTGCGTCGCCATCGCAAGAAGAAAGCCAAGAGCGAGATTGATGAAGAGTGGGATGACTGGGCTGACGGCAATGCCGACGGCAAATTAGGCACTCAGTCCGGCGGCGATATTGCAAGAGGCAAGACTGTGGGCGATGCTGCGGATAGCACCACCACGAATAACGCCACTGCAAGCGGCGACGCAACAAGTACGTCCGCAATCAGCCCGTCCACCGATGCCACGCCGACCACGGTGATCGAGCCGGTGAACGCCGCCGCCGAACCGAACCAGATTGTGCCCGATGACTCGGGCCAATCTGACGGTTCCGCTCAAACAGTCTGAAAGTTCCGGCCATGCGATTCAGCGACATTCTGCGACTGTGCAGACAGAACCTATGGCGACGTAAATCCCGCACAATACTGACCGTGCTGGGCGTCATCGTCGGATGCTGCTCGATTGTGCTCATGATCTCCCTCGGGCAGGGCATCAACGAGCAGAATGAAAAAATGCTCAAATCGATGGGCGACCTATCCATTGTCACCGTCTACACCAGTGGCGGCTATGCCGGGCCGATGGGCGGCGGGCACGGATCATCGTCGGCATCCAGCGATGCCAAGCTCGATGACAAAGCGCTCGAATCGTTCCGCTCGATGAGCGGCGTATCCGGCGCGACTCCGATAATGAACTTCCCCTACAACGTCACGGCCAAGGCCGGCGCAGGTGGACGGTACATCTACGATCACGTGCAGATCATGGGCATCGATATGAGCCAGTTCGAACAGATGGGCTACAAAATGGTCGATGGCAGCAAGCCAACCACCAAAGACCAGGTTCTTGCCGGTGAATGGTTTGCTTACGGGTTCATGGACACGTTGAAAAACGGTGAGATGCGTACCGGCACCCGTGGCAGCGGCTATTCGTCTTGCACATTCAATTCAGCCACCGGCGAATGCGAGCCGGATCAGGATGAGGACCCGTTCTTCGACCCGCTCACCACGCAAATCAGCCTGACCACCGGAACCAACTATCAGGGCGACCCATATGTGCAGAACATGTACGGCGGGGGAGGCGGAACGACTGTTGGAAGCGACCAATCCGACAACGTCACCATCGATCTGCGTGCGTCCGGCATTATCGGCGGCGATTACAACAAGGGATATGCCACGGCGGACGGTCTGGTCATGGATTTGCAGGCGCTCAAGGATTTGCGCGCCAAAGTCGATCCGGCCGCCGCCAAAAAAACCGCCACCTACGATCAGGTGTTGGTCAAGGCTGCGGATCTTTCCTCCGTGCCCGAAGTGGAATCGCAGATTAAGGCGCTTGGCTACGAGACTTCGTCCTATGAGGACATGCGCAAGTCGTTGGAGGAGCAGTCGCGAGCGATTCAGCTGATTCTGGGCGGCATCGGCGCGGTCTCTCTGTTGGTGGCGGCCATCGGCATCGCCAATACGATGGTCATGTCCGTGACCGAGCGCACGCGCGAGATCGGCATTATGAAGGCGCTCGGCTGCTACGTGCGTGATATCCGCGTCATGTTTTTGACTGAAGCCGGCGCAATCGGATTCTTTGGCGGATTGATCGGATGCATGCTGAGTGGATTGATATCGTTGGGCATCAATGTGGCCGGCAGGATGTATGCGGGCGGCATGGTCGGCAGTTCAAACGGAAGTTCCGGCGAGGGTGCTGGTGGCACATCCATATGGATGATTATGTGGCAGGCATTGGTCGGAGGTGAGGATGTGACCCGCTATTCGGTGATTCCGTGGTGGCTGTTCCTGTTTGCAGTGCTGTTCTCCACGCTAATCGGCCTGCTGTTCGGCTTCGGTCCTGCCAACAAAGCCGTCAAAATCCCGGCCCTGGATGCCATCAAAAACAACGAGTGATCGCCTCTGTCACCTGCTCCACCGTCAGTCCATAACGTTCGTTCAGTTCGCCCAGCGGCACGCGGTCGGTAAATTCCTTGGCTGCGCCGAAGTTCAGCACACGAGGATTACGGCTGCTGTCCGAGACATGATGATTCGCATAGTATGCGGTCACCTTCTCACCCCAGCCGCCTTCCAGCTGCCCGTCTTCAAGTGTGACGACCAGCTCGTGGCCGTCGCGCAACGATTCCAGCGCATCCGCATCCAACGACGTGCACTGGCGCGGGTCGATGACTGTTGCCTTCATGCTATGTTCGGCGGTCAACGCGGCAGCCACCTGCTCCGCAAGCGGATATGCGTTGCCCAATCCGGCGATCGCAACCCGCGAACCAGTCTGATTAATACGCCAAGCCAAGGGGTCGCTCCCGCTGGTGGGCTGAGCCGTTGCACCAGCAACTCGGTGTGCTGCGGATTCGCTCCCGCTGTCGGGAGCTGTCGACACAGTCGACTGAGGGTGGCCAACCTGAACCCGTCCACCCGTCACCGGCAACAAACTCGGCTCCCGTTCCGCAGCCAGAATCGCCTCACCCGGCACCCGAATCACCACCGGCCCATCGGGAGCTCCATCGGCTCCAGCCGGCAACGTCGCCCATGCCAAATCGGCCAGATACTCATCTGCCGAAGTAGGCACCAGCATCGTGATGCCAGGAATATTGGCGAACATCGCCACGTCATACGCGCCGGAATGCGTGTTGTCGGAACCGGATAGGCCGCCTAGGAAATCAAGCACCGTCACCCGAGACCGGTTCAGGCTCATCTCCTGGAAGAACTGGTCATAGGCGCGTTGGAAGAATGAGGCCGTAGTGGCCACCACTGGTGTGCCGCCAGCCCGTGCGATGCCAGCTGCGAAAGCCACGGCATGCGATTCGGTGATGCCCGTATCCACATAATGCGAGCCTGCGCGTTCGCGGAATTCATGGGTGATGCCGTTCGACCCTGGCGTGGCGGGGGAGATGACCACCAATCCCGGTTCGCTGGCAAATCGCGGTTCGAGCGCGGCCATTGCCATCTTGCCATAATATTTGCGCGGATCATCAGGCTTGCCGATGGCGGAATCCGGGTTCTGCCAATGGGAGGCTTCGCACTGACCCTCATGCGGGTCATGGTCGGACAGATTACAATGATCCGAATGCCACGGTTCACGGTGCGATAGATTGCTGGACGGGTGGATTCTGGTGGCGGAGCTGGTGGGCTCGCCGTCGTAGCCGGCACCCTTCAACGTGTGGATATGCACCACAACAGGGTGGTCGATATTGCGTACTTCCTCAAATGCCGCTACCAGCGCATCCACATCATTGCCATGCTCCACATAACGGTAATCCAGTCCGAATGCGTTGAATAGGTTCGGTTGTGCAGTGCCACCCGAGGCGCGCAACCGGGCGAGTGTCCCGTACATGCCGCCGAAATCACCGGCGATCGACATCTCATTGTCGTTGAGAATAATAATGAGATTACCGCCTTGCTCAGCGGCGTTATTCAAGCCTTCAAATGCCACGCCCGAGCTTAGCGAACCATCGCCGATAACGGCAACTACATTGCCGATGCCGCTATCGGGCCCCTCCATATTGCGGGTTTTCGCCAATCCGCAGGCCAATGAAATTGAGGTACCGGTATGCCCCAGCACGAACTGGTCATGGTCGCTCTCGTCCGGGTTCGTGAATCCGGTCACGTCGCCGAATCGGTTTGTGTCCAGATAGGCGGCAGCGCGGCCGGTGAGCATTTTATGCACGTAACTTTGGTGGGAGACATCGAACACAATGCGGTCATGCGGTGAATCAAACACGCGATGCAGTGCGACGGTGGCTTCCACCATGCCCAGATTGGAGCCTATATGCCCGCCGTGAATATGGCCGTAATGCAGTAGGGTGGTGCGAATTTCGCGGCATAGCTCATTCAGTGTATTGGGGGAGAGTGCTTTGACGTCGGCAGGGCTGGTAATGCGACGCAGCAGGGTGGCATCGGCGAGATTGCCTGAGTCGGGGGAATGAGTGTTGTCGGTTGCGCCGCTGGCATCGTGTGCACTGATTCCATTTCCCGGCATGCTATGCATATCCTCGAATCTCCCTCCACAATTCATACCGAAATCGACATGCTAGCGCTGCGCAGGCGGCAACGTGCGCGGATGAGGGCAATACCCTCAACATCTCCGTAAATACTGCAAATACTGCGGCGATGAGGAGGGATAGCGGATTTGATACAGCATGCAGCATGGATGGGCGGTGTTCACAGAGTGTTGTGTGGGAAAATAAAGGAGGTAATTTGCCGGACCTTGTGGTGACCGGCCGATCTTCAAGGAGCGTGCAATGAAGGCCGTATATGCGTCTGCCGTCAATCATGATGACCCGTTATCCGTGCTGGCGGTGGGAGACCAGCCCGAGCCGCAGAGCCGGCCATTCTGGTCGACCGTCTCGGTACGTGCCGTAACCGTGAATCATCATGATGTCTGGTCTCTGCAGGGCGTGGGGTTGTCGGCTGAACAGACGCCGATGATCCTGGGCACCGATGCCGTGGGCATTCTGGACGAGGACATTCCCGGCAAGCATGGGCTGAAGGCCGGTAGAGAGGTAGTGCTGTACACGTTCGTCGGTACTGATGGTGCCGGTGTGGCTCCGGGGGAGCGTCGCACGATTCTTTCGGAGAAGTATCCCGGTACCATGGCCGAGAAAACCGCCGTACCTTCCGCCAATGTGTTTGCCAAGCCGTCCAATCTCACCGAGATTGAGGCTGCGGCATTGGGCACCAGCTGGCTGACCGCATATTCATTGCTGTTCGACGCGGCCGGTGTGAAGCCTGGCGACTCCGTGCTGATTCAAGGCGCCGGCGGCGGCGTATCCACCGCGGCGATTCAGCTTGCGCAGGCAGCCGGCCTTGAGGTGTTCGTCACCTCACGTGAAGCGGACAAGCGAGCCAAGGCGTTGAAGCTCGGCGCTCATGCCGCATTTGAGATTGGTGCCCGCCTGCCCAGCAAGGTGGACGCGGTGATTGAATCTGTAGGAGCGGCCACATGGAGTCATTCGATGAAATCCGTACGACCAGGCGGCACCATTGCCATCTGCGGCGCTACCACTGGAGATCAGCCCGGCGCTGAGCTGACCCGTTTGTTCTTCCAGGACATCCGCGTGCAGGGCAGCACCATGGGTTCGCGTGAGGATTTTGCTCGTTTGCTGCGCTTTGTGGAACGTGCCAATCTGCATCCGGCGATTGATTCCGTATTCTCCGGTCTGGATGCCGCTCCTGAGGCTTTTGCCAAGATGATAGAAGGCAATGTGTTCGGCAAAATCGCCATTGAGCTGTAAGGCATGTCGAAGTAAGCGCCCGGGCGTACAGTGGACGTATTCTCAATAACTAGGGAGTAAATGATAATGGCAAATGAATCCAAGCCCGAAGT
>ENA-OXVN01000228-OXVN01000228.1-human-gut-metagenome-genome-assembly--contig:-NODE-228-length-10183-cov-22.124_pt1 | contig 10183 bp, 10 predicted proteins | sample MGYA00249251_ERZ652698 | MGnify/ENA primary metagenome ERZ652698 (study PRJEB26925, sample SAMN05826886) | human gut metagenome | biome: ENVO:2100002; feature: ENVO:00000062; material: ENVO:00002003...
GACTTCGCCGACCGCATGGGCGACGAATATACGAGCCTGTACGAGAAGGGCGAGATAATCACTGGATTTATCTGTAAAGGCTAGAGTAATCAAGTGTTAAGGAGGCCTGCAATGTCGAATCTGGACTATAAACCGCCTGAGCCGACAAAGGCGCAACTGGAGTACGCGCGTTACCTCAGCCGTTTCCAAACGCCGCGTGGACGCCGGACTCTTTTCGCCCGCACCGAATCGGATATCGCGGCCGCTTTCCGGGAAGAGGCGGCGAACCGTTCCTGGAGCGCCGGAGATCTCGCCTCCCGGGCCGGCATCGATCCTCGGTTCGCCGATGATTTGCTCCAGCGGGGCGAAGCCCCGATTGAAGCGGTGTTCCCCGCAGCTGATGTGTTGGGAATAGACATAGCCGCGTTGCCGCTTTCCAGTCTCGGGAGTGCCCGGTGAGGGAGCTGCACGCCTGGATGGGTGATTCTCCTGTTGGTGTGTTTCTGGAGGATTCCGAGGGGAATGTTCCCCTCGAATACGCCAAGGGTGTGGATATGCCCATAAGCCTTTCCCTTCCTCTTGACGGGAAAGCTGCCTATGCGCATCGGCGGCGTCACCGGTGCCAGGGATGTGACGCCCCGTCATTGGGAGAAGCTGGCATCGGAAAACAACCTCGATCCCGAGCGGGTCGTCGGCCAGGCCAGGAGAATGGCCGGTCTGGTCCTCTCCAACATCGAGGAGGCGTATTCGGATGTGGAGCCTCGTATCCGTGACCGGATCCTCATGCTGGTGGATAGTGCGAACACGAAAATCGATCCAACCTATGATTCCGCATCCATGACTGATGATCCGACGGGCATGTTGTCCGGCCTGATGCCTCCCGCCGACGAGGGCAGACGCCTCTGATATCGGTGCCGATATGCGCCGACATGCTTCTTTGCGCATGTCGGCGCATACCTTTTTTGTCTATCCTATTCTTGCGGTGCTGAGTGAGTACGTGGCGACGCCGTTTGTGCCGACGATTTGGTTCGTGGGCATGGTCAATCTCATGTCGGTGCGTGTGGTGGATTCCACGGCGTTGCGCATCTCGTCCTGCACGAGTCCGCCGGGTTGCAGCGGGCGAGCCCGCGTTTCATGCCCCATTGGTAGAAGACCTTGACGCAGCTGCGCACTCCGCGTCTGCCTTCGGTGCCCATGCCGGCAAGATAGAATATGAGGTCGTCTTCGGTCACGTCCGTGATGCTCTTGTTCACGATTTTGGAGAAACGGACGATCTGGTACCATCGGGTTCTCAAGGTCTCTTCCGTACGGCTGAAGCTCTTCGGAAAACCAGGTGCATCGAGAAGAATTGTCGAGACACGCCGATTTGAAGGACAAGCAAAGCAGGTGTACTCTCTACTCCTGTTGCAAGAAGCCCTACGGCTGCAAGCCAGAACCGTATATCGGACGGTCACTGGTTCAAGCCCAGTCGCAGGAGCTCACCTGAACGGGTAACTCCGGACGGGATGAAAATTGAATATTCCTGCGTAGCTCAGTTGGCAGAGCATCCGACTGTTAATCGGACGGTCACTGGTTCAAGCCCAGTCGCAGGAGCTACCTGAAACCCCTTGGAAATCAAGGGGTTTCGTTGTATTTGGACTATGTTCAATCAAGTGATTTGCGGCTCGGTAGTCAATATTTGAATCATCTTGCCGAATTGTAAGCAACACGCCGTTGTGGATAACTGGCAAGCTGGAACCACATATCCCGATTCAGCTGGACATTCCTCTGTCACCGCTTCACTGTGGAAGAACCGGAGCGGAAACCGGCCTGAACAGGGGAATGGGGAACTCATGCGTGCATATCATGCAAACAAACGCCGTGAGGCGGCCAGAAAAGCGTCTATATGGCGTCGCAGAGAGCATCGAAAGGCACAGGAACAGAAACGTGCCATGTGTGCAGTAGCTCTCATTCTGGGGCTGTTACTGCCGTTAGGTCTTGGAATTGCGATGCCGAATGGGAATGCGGGGCATGCCTATGCGACACAACCGCAGTCGGATCGGCAATGCGAGGCCCTTTGCGGATGGCCGGTGCTTGACCCGCGGATTGAACGGGAGTTCGAGAAACCGGCCAAGCGGTGGTTGTCCGGACATCGCGGGATAGATCTCACGGCACAGGCCGGAACCGTGATTGTGGCACCCCAGGCGGGAATAATACGTTTTGCTGGGAAAGTGGCGGAGAAGGACGTGGTCAGCATGCGCCATAGCAATGGGGTGATCTCGACGTTCGAGCCGGCGACCACGACGCTGACGGTTGGCGCAGCGGTTACGCAGGGGCAGTTCATCGGTACGGTTGGTGGTGCGTCGGACCATTGCACAGGGCAGTGCCTGCACTGGGGCCTCAAGCGCGGGGAAGATGATTATCTGGATCCACAGCGGTATGCGGGGAATCAGAAGATCGTGTTGAAACCGTTATGATTCAGGCTCGGTTTACAAGCCGGCATCGGCCAAAGAGATATATCCCGGATCGATCAATGTGACCTTGAGATTGCTGGCGCTGACGGCCAAAAGCGGCCCGCTGATGGTGGGAACCTTTTTCTTACCGCCCACTTCGGTATTCCGCACGGAAGACATGGAAGTCAATGTTTGGCCCTTGTTGAGCAGTGCGCATGCCTCAGCAATGTTCTCGGCTAAGGTCTGGCGATCCTCTATGCCGGTCATCCATTGTTTGCCGTTCACGATAGACGGGATATTCGAGACGTAGGCACCATATCCGGTAACCAGAGGCCATTGCGAGTCCTTGGTCTTATCGGTTTTATCCGTGGCGGTGGAGTCGTCCTGGGTATCTGCGGAATCGGTGGAATCGGCCGAATCGTCTTTTTCGGGAGACTTGATGGGGTCAGGAACATCGCTGCGGCTCAGATCCTTCTTGCCGGTGATGTTGCCGACTATGCCGGAAATAGTGATTTGAGGATTGATATCAGCAGCGGATCCGGTATATCCAAGATCGTCCAGTTCCGTGACGACTTCCGAGGCGATGTAGTCATTCATGGCGATGATGCCGTCAATGCGGGTGGGAGAGGCATGTTCGTCGGCTTTGGCCAAGCGCGCGTCGAGTACCTTTGCGGTGGATCCTTCCTTGGACGCGTCGTAGGCCACGGATTGCCAATCATCCTCGGTGGAGTTGCCGTTCAATGTACCTGAAGGACTTTCCACAACGCCTTTTTGGTAGTAGGCGCCCAGCACCTGCCAGATGCCGCGGAACGCTTCTTGGACAAAGGTGGAGTCGCTGGCCTCGCCTGACTCATCCACAGCGGTATACGGCATCAGCACTTCGATGTGCTTGGGATTGTCTTTGCTGGCCTTGCTGAGTTCAAGCTTGGATACGATTTTTTCGGCCTGCAGCTTGCCGATGGCCTGCGCATCCGAGAACCTGACGAAGGCGTCTGGTTTGTAGCCTTTGATGCTGTTGCCCATGAGCACCACATGCATGCCGGACTCTTTAGCCAGTTTCAGCGACGACACCAGTCGATCCACCGCTTCAGCTTGGGCCGCGTTCTTGGAATCGCCGGCCGTTTTGGATGCGTCGGATGACGAATCATCGGTGGAATCAGAACCCGTAGATGAATCCGACGAGTCTGACGAATTGGACAAGTCAGACGAATCCGTGGAATCGCTGCCTTCAGCGGTGTCGGCGGTGCTGAGCTCCTGGCTGACATAGTCCCCGTACTGGCGGGTGGAGGCATCGGCCTCGACTACCGGTGCCACCAGCAGGGTGATGTTGTCGGGGGAGATGACGATGCCGGCATCATCGGTGGTGTTGCTGCCGGAAAGATGATTGACCACATAGTCCTGGATGGCGCGGCTCTGCTTGTCCAGGGAATCGGAAGTCGTGTGGGAAATATCGCCCTTCTTGAATCCGGCGGAAGTCAGGGCCTTGGTGAGATTCGGCGTCAGCTTTGCCCACTTGTTCAACGGGGTCTGCTGGTTCAGCGTGATGCCGTCGGAAGGAGTGAACATGGCCACGACTCCCGGGGCGGACGAAGTGACCGTGGTCCGATCGTCCGCCGTGTCCTGCGAATTCGCGTCGGTGGTGCACGCGGTCAGCGATAAAGCGGCAACGATGGCGGTAAGAACGGCGGCTGGGCGGCGTGTGAACACCATAAGCGGGCAAAACCTCCTTGGGGCGAGTAGCACTGGTTCACGATTCTAGTAGGGCGGAGTAGAAAAAAGTCCCGGATATGTGGAGGAATCACCACATATCCGGGAACAATCAGGGTTGATGTGTCGAAAAACCGCTCGACTTACTTGGCCAGAGCCTTCTGCAGGTTCTCGTCCAGCGCGTTCATGAAGCCTTCGGTGTCGAGCCACGGCTCGTCCGGGCCGATGAGCATGGCCAGATCCTTGGTCATCTGACCGCCTTCAACGGTGTCGACGATGACCTTTTCCAGCGTTTCGGCGAAATGACGGACCTCGGGAGTGTTGTCCAGGTCGGCACGGTGCTTGAGACCGCCGGTCCAAGCGAAGATGGAGGCAATCGGGTTGGTGGAGGTCTTCTCGCCCTTGAGCCAACGGCGGTAATGGCGAGTCACGGTACCGTGGGCGGCCTCGGCCTCGACGGTCTGGCCGTCCGGGGTCATCAGCACGGAAGTCATGAGGCCCAGCGATCCGAAGCCCTGTGCCACGGAATCGGACTGCACATCGCCATCGTAGTTCTTGCAGGCCCAGATGTAGCCGCCATGCCACTTCAGGGAGCTGGCCACCATATCGTCAATCAGACGGTGCTCATAGGTCAAACCGGCGGCCTCGTACTTGTCCTTGTACTCGGTCTCGAACACTTCGGCGAAGGTGTCCTTGAACTGGCCGTCGTAGGCCTTCAAAATCGTGTTTTTGGTGGACAGGTACACGGGGTAGTGGCGCATCAGACCGTAGTTGAAGCAGGCGCGGGCAAAGCCGCGAATGGAATCGTTAACGTTGTACTGTACCTGGGCCACGCCGCCGTCTTCGCCGTAGTTGTGCACCACGTGCTGAATCGGTTCGCTGCCATCGTCCGGGGTGAAGGTCACGGTAAGCTGGCCGGCGCCCGGTACCTTGAAATCGGTGGCCTTGTACTGGTCGCCGAAGGCGTGGCGGGCCACGACGATCGGCTTGGTCCAGCCGGGCACCAGACGAGGCACGTTGCTCATCACAATCGGCTCGCGGAAGATCGTGCCGCCCAGGATGTTGCGGATGGTGCCGTTGGGGGACTTCCACATCTTCTTGAGACCGAATTCCTTGACTCGGGCCTCATCGGGGGTGATGGTGGCGCACTTGACGCCGACATGGTGCTTCTGGATGGCGTGGGCGGCGTCGATGGTCACCTGGTCATCGGTCTCGTCGCGGTGCTCGATGCCCAGATCGTAGTAGTCGAGGTTCACGTCGAGGTACGGCAGGATCAGGCGATCCTTGATGTCTTTCCAGATCACGCGGGTCATTTCGTCGCCGTCGAGTTCGACGACAGTGCCTTCGACCTTGATTTTGGCCATGCTTCCTCCTGATAGATGGTGTGAAGATGATTTAGTCATAGCGCATGTTTGTAACGACTTGAAGCAATCGTCCGGTCCGTGGGAAACGGCCTTGTTGGCGTCCCACCCGGGCAATAGGCTGGAAACCATGTCTCAGGAAATTGAAATCGGTTTGGGCAAAAAGGGCCGTCTCGGCTACGCACTCGATGATGTGGCCATCGTCCCCTCTCGCCGCACCCGCGACCCCGAAGATGTCTCTACTTCTTGGCAGATCGATGCCTACGAGTTCGACGTGCCGGTAATTGGCGCTCCCATGGATTCGGTGACCAGCCCGGCCACCGCCATCGCCATGGGCAAGATGGGCGCGCTTGGCGTGCTCGACTTGGAAGGGCTATGGACCCGTTACGAGGACCCGACCTCGCTGTTGGATGAAATCGCCGGTCTGCCGGCCGAAGAAGCCACCACTCGCATTCAGCAGATTTACGCCGAGCCGGTTAAGCCGGAACTCATCACCCAACGTCTGCACGAGATTCGTAACGCTGGCGTTACCGTTGCCGGCGCGCTTTCTCCGCAGCGCACCCAGCAGTTCTACTCCACCGTGGTTGATGCAGGCGTAGATTTGTTTGTGATTCGCGGCACTGTGGTGTCTGCTGAGCATGTGTCTTCCGGTCAGGAACCGTTGAACCTGAAGAAGTTCATCTATGACCTTGATGTGCCCGTCATCGTCGGCGGAGCATCCAACTACACTGCAGCCTTGCACCTGATGCGCACCGGCGCGGCCGGCGTACTTGTTGGCTTCGGCGGCGGCGCAGTTTCCGCCACTCGCCAGACCATCGGCGTACAGGCTCCGATGGCCACCGCCATTGCAGACGTGGCCGAAGCCCGTCGTGACTATATGGACGAATCTGGCGGCCGCTACGTACAGGTCATCGCAGACGGTGGCATGGGCGACTCCGGCAGCTTCGTCAAGGCGCTGGCTCTTGGTGCTGACGCGGTTATGCTTGGCGCTCCGTTAGCGCGCGCCACTGAGGCTCCTGGTAAGGGCACTCACTGGGGTGCGGAGGCTCGTCATCAGACGTTGCCGCGTGGCTATCGTACCACGGTCGGCACGGTTGGGTCTCTGGAGCAGGTCCTGTTCGGACCGAGCCATGAAGCGGATGGCAAGACGAACTTCATTGGTGCGTTGAAGCGTGCAATGGCTTCCACCGGCTATGTCGATGTGAAGAACTTCCAGCGTTGCGGCATGGTGGTCAACCCGTATTCCAGCCGCTGATCGCAAGACGTTCGCGTTCCATGAACTAATCCATCATGTGAGAAAGGCGTGTCAAGTTACTTGACTTGACACGCCTTTTCATGATGTTGTGTAATCCTGCGCCTGCCGATGGTGGTGGGCCTCGAGGGGGATCGAGGGGGATTCCATGGAATATACGGGCTTTTTTGATATGCGTCGATGCGGGCCTTTGCCGGGGTATGACGGATTCATCGTCGTAGAGTTATCGGATCGTCCGGTCAAGTACCACATACAACCTACCTTCGCCAGCAGCATGAGTGCGCGGGAATGCCATACGATGGCGATGGCTGCATGTCGAATCGCCTGCAATTGCGCCGATGCCATCCGAGGCAAGCTCAGCGTGGATCATTTGCGCCGAGCGCTGACCAACCCTTGTCTGGAACGTCTGAGAACCATGCAGTACTTGCTGGATTCCCATATGGTGACTCATCCGGAAATCAAAACCAAATTCTGCTATCTGCCCACAGTGCCGACTTTGATTGATGGCGTGATCACCGGCGCGGACACGATGGAGATGGTGGTATTCATGACCATTGGCCAGGAAGATTTGCGGGTGAATCTCAAGTTCCGGTATATCGGTTCCAGATGGATGTGTGTCTTTGCCGATTTGGGGTAGCGTTTCGGCTCAAAGCTGACATGACTTCATGCGGACGGCGTAGTCATAGGACAGGTCGCGCCTATAGTAGAGCGTATGCGTGAACATGTTGAAGAACCTAGATATGTCACCACCGACGAGGACACGGTGTTCTCTCTGCTGGTCAAGCGTGCAGCCCGCACGCCGGATGACACCATTGCCGAATGGCAGGATGACGATACCCATCAATGGCGTGGCGCCACTGCAACGGAAATGCTCAGCCGTGTCCGCGAGGTGGCCAAGGGACTGCTCGGCCTCGGCGTGAAGGCCGGGAGCATGGTGCTTATCTACTCGCCCACCTGTTACGAGTGGGGCGTGGCTGATTTTGCCTGTGCGGCTATCGGAGCGGTTGTGGTTCCGGTGTATGAGACTGATTCCGCCAAGCAGACTGCCGGCATTGTGGAAGAGGTCGATCCGGTCATAGCCTTTGCCGGTGGTTTCCAGCATGCGCAAACGTTGGAGCAGATTCGCGCTGCACATCCGGGCCTGAAATATGTGTTCAACTTCAAGGCCGATGGGCTCGATGCGGTTGCCGATTTCGGACAAAACGTATCCGACGAGATCTTGGACGCTGCCATTGCGCGCATCAAGGCCGACGATTTGCTGACTGTGGTCTACACCTCCGGTTCCACCGGCAAGCCCAAGGGGGCCATGCTCTCGAATCGCAACTACACGCATATTGTGCTCAACGGCTATGAGATTCTGCGTGGCATGCTCTATGACGACAATCGCCTGCTGCTCTTCCTGCCGCTTGCGCACTGCTTCGCGCGGTACATCCAATATGTATGCATCGGCGGCTGCGGTGTGGTCGGATACATTCCCGATGCCAAGCATCTGCTCGCCGACATTCGCAGCTTCAAACCCACCTACCTGCTTGGTGTGCCCCGTGTGTTCGAGAAGGTATACAACGCCGCCTCGCAGAAAGCCGGCGCGGGCGTTCAAGGCCATATTTTTGCCCTGTCCGTCAAGCACTTCGTCAAGTGGAGCAAGGACGAGCAGTCGGGGCATGGCCATTCGTTCATCGACCGTATGGCGCATTCCTTCTTTATGGCCACAGTCGGCAAGTCGATTCGTTCCGCCCTTGGACCGAATCTCAAATGGCTGGCCTGCGGTGGTGCTCCGCTGAACGTGGATCTGGCTCATTTCTTCAATGGCATGGACGACATCACATTCATTCAGGGATACGGCATGACCGAAACCGCCGCTCCGATGCTGGTCAACTGGGAGGATGACAACGAGGTCGGATCGGTCGGCAAGCCCGGTCCCGGTATGGGCGTGCGTCTTGGCGAGGATGACGAAATCGAGCTCACCGGTCCGAACGTGTTCCTCGGCTATTACAAGCAGCCGGAACTCACCGCCCAGGCAATGACCGCCGACGGTTGGATCAAAACCGGTGATCTTGGACGTATCGAAGACCGTGGTTTCACATACATCACCGGCCGTAAGAAAGACATCATCATTACCGCCGGCGGCAAGAACATCAGCCCGGCACCTATGGAAGATGTCATCGACACCTGTCCAATCGTCGCTCATGCGGTGGTGGTCGGCGATGGTAAGCCCTTCGTTTCCGCACTGATTGAGCTTGACCCTGAGATGCTGCATTCGTGGCTGGAAGGACAGGGCCTTGACCCTGATATGTCGCTAGCCGAGGCCAGCGGCAACGATGCGGTGCGCGCTTTCGTGCAGCAGTACATCGATCAGGCCAATGCCAATGTGTCCCGCGCCGAATCCGTGCGCAAGTTCGCGATTCTCGACGAGGAATTCAATCAGGAACATGGCACGCTCACCCCGAGCATGAAGGTGGTGCGTCCTAAGGTGCTGCAGCGTTACACAGCCATCATCGAAGAAGACCTGTACGCGCCCAAGCCTTCCAACAAACCATTGCCGACCACGGCAAAGATCATCGACAGCACGGTGGCAACCGTCAAGAAATCCTCCGAGCAGGTCAAGCAGGCCTCGGAACAGGTCAAGCAGGCTTCCGAGCAGATGAAGGCCAGCGTGTCTGATTCGATTGCTAGCGTGTCGGAGAAAATCAAGAAGACGAAGAACGAAGCCGATGAGGCTGAGGAAGGCGAGTCCGCAGAGGCAACTGCCGATGAGCTGCCTGATCAGTCAGCCGGCGAGAACAACGAGGAGTAACGAGAAGTGGCCATTCGTGAGATCAGGGTCGTGCCTGACCCCGTCCTGCGTACCCCCTGCGACGAGATTAAGGAAATCACGCCTGCCGTGCGCCGACTGGTTGATGATCTGCTGGAAACGGTGGACGATCCGGGACGTGCTGGCCTGTCCGCCAACCAGATTGGCGTCAGTTTGAGGGCTTTCTCATACAACATCGATGGGAAGGTTGGCTACGTGCTGAACCCGGTACTCGAGGAGAAATCCGGCGAACAGTACGGTGACGAGGGATGCTTGTCCGTGCCAGGACTGTGGTACAAGACCCGCAGGGCCGAGTATGCCCGTGTGCGTGGCATTGATTTGGACGGCAAGGAAGTCGTGCTCGAGGGCACTGGCATTATGGGTCGTATGCTTCAACATGAATGCGATCACCTTGACGGACACGTTTACCTGGATCGCCTCGAAAAGGAAGAGCGTCGCGCTGCCATGAAGTACATGCGCGAACATCAGAAGTAGTCCGTTCTTGGCTCCCGCCAACGGGAGCATATTATTCTCGGGTCATGCTATTCTCGAATTTTGTGTGCCACCCGGCAACGAGCGCAGTCGCTGGCGTTCGGAGCCACCCATTATTGTCAACCGGCACACAACAAATTCGCGTCATGCTCGCGACGGCCTGTGTCGG
>ENA-OXVN01000229-OXVN01000229.1-human-gut-metagenome-genome-assembly--contig:-NODE-229-length-10164-cov-12.4002_pt1 | contig 10164 bp, 9 predicted proteins | sample MGYA00249251_ERZ652698 | MGnify/ENA primary metagenome ERZ652698 (study PRJEB26925, sample SAMN05826886) | human gut metagenome | biome: ENVO:2100002; feature: ENVO:00000062; material: ENVO:00002003...
AGCGTCAGATGTGTATAAGAGACAGGAACCAAGTGCCACCAGCGCGTTGGTACGGATGTCGGCGCTTCGGGCGCGCAACTGGCGTTCGAGTCCTATCAGCGAGCCCAATGCCGTGCCGAGCACGATGCGTACGGTGCAGTCGAAAATGATGGCCAGAGAAAACGTGGTGAACATGAGGATTCACCTCCTGAAAAAATAGGCGTCAGGAACTTCCCGCACACCCTACAGCGCCAGCCCGCCGCCCGCAACTGCGTTCGGAAGGTTGGCTCCGGCGGTCCTGACTGATGGCGGGCAGGGTGACGGTGAACGCGGTGCCGGTGCCGGGGATGCTGGAAACCGCGATGGTGCCGTGATGCAGGTCCACGATGCGTTTGGTCAAGGTGAGTCCCAGCCCGTTGCCGGCCGTCGAACGCGAGGTATCCGCCTGATAGAAACGGTCGTAGATATAGCTGGCTGTCTCGGCGTCCATGCCCGGGCCGTTGTCGATGATTGACACCCGTGCGTTGCCGTCGGCGGCGTGCAGCAGCACGTTGATGCGCCCGTTCTGCCCCGCGAATTTGACGGCGTTGCCTACGTAGTCCATGGAGTCGAGGTCGACTTCCAGCTCGATATGCTTGGCGCTCCATTGGGGTTCGAACATCAGCAGCGTCTCCCGGATCTGCTCGTCGAGTGAGAACCGTTCCCGCCCCATCTCGATCTGCTGATGGTCGAGCCAGGAGAGCAGCAGGATGTTGCCGGTCAGCGAGCTGAGCCGGGTGGAATTGATCAGGATGCGGTCCGCATACTCCACCGCTTTTCCTCACTTAAGTCCCGCCGCTGCAACAGCGTGGCATAGCCTTCGATCGCCGAGATGGGCGTTTTGAACTCATGTGAGGCGTTCTCAATGAAATCGCTGCGCAGAATCTCCGTGCTGGCCAGCTCCCGGGTCATCACATTGAAATTGTGCGCCATCTCCCGCAGTTCGATGGCGGGAATGTTTTCCTCGGACAACTCCGCGGTGAAATCGCCTTTGGCCACGCGTTTGGTGGCTTCGTTGATATCCACGATGATTTCAATCGGGCGTTTGCCGACAAACCGGGAAAGTATCGTGCCGATGATCACGCTGACACAGGCAAACACGATAAGGGCGAGGCCGCGCGGGTCTCCGTCTATCACGCCGCACCGGATGAGCACCATGGTGGCTCCGGCCGTGAGCATTATGGTGAGGGTCATGATGATGAACACCATCAAAGAAAACACGACCATCGTTTTTGCGGATCGCGTGTCACGCAGGTGCCTGCGCTCGCGGTGAACCTGCTGATTACGCTCGTTCACACTGCACCACCTTGTAGCCAAGCTCGCGAATTGTCATGATTTCGAAATCGGGGTTGCCGCGGAAGCGTTCGCGCAACCGGCTGATATGCACATCCAACGTATGCGTATCGGAGCCGTCGGATTCCCAGATATCCTCCATGATCTGCCGGCGGGTGAAGAACCGGTTGGGCGAGCTGGCCAGTTTGAATAGCAATTGGAATTCCTTAAGCAGCAATTGGACTTCAGTAACGCCTCCATCGGCCTGTTCGGTGCGTACGCTGAGCGTATCCGCATCGAATTCCGTGTTGCCGATTTGGGCACGATGCTGCACGCCGATCTGCGAGCGCCGCAACAGCGCCTCGACCCGCCATGCCATTTCATTTACGTTGATGGGCTTGACCATGTAATCGTCGGTGCCTTTTTGAAAACCTGTTTTCTTGTCCGCCACGCTATCTCGCGCGGTGATGATCAGTGTCGGTGTCATATTGACCATTTGCCGCAGTAAGCCAATCAGGGTGAACCCGTCCATTCTCGGCGTCATCCCACCGCACACAATGGCGTCGATACTGGCGTTCGGCAGCACATCTAGGGCTGGAGCCCATCCTCCGCCGTGCGGATGGTGTAGCCATTGTCGGCAAGCACATCGGCGAACAGGTCACGTAGCTGTTCATCATCTTCTACTACGAGCACAGTCGACATGGCACCCTCTCTTACGGTCCTCTGACCTCGTACGGTAAGTGTCGTTGTATCGCAATTGTAAGCGTGTGATGTTCAACCGAACCTCAAGCGTGGAGCAACGGATGGCAGGCGCGAATCCAGTTGAGGTTGGCGTGAGATAGGGGAGAGGGTGGGTTGAGAGCGCCGCGCCACCATGGGGCTTATCACCATAGATGTAGATGAGGAGCGCGCAATGCTTGAGATTAGAAACGTGTCGAAGCACTATGTGACCGGCCAGCTGACCCAGCAGGCGTTAAACGATGTGTCGTTGAGCTTCCGAGACAACGAATTCGTGTCGATTCTGGGCCCGTCCGGCTCGGGCAAAACCACATTGCTCAATATTATCGACGGCCTTGGCTGGTATGACACTGGTTACCTTAGAACTAAGACGGGGCGTACGGTACTCGCCTCGTTCCGGGATTGATCGGCATTATCGGCATCGCCGCCATCCTCGCGCTCTCGTCAGGCGTAAACAATTACATTGACCAGATTCAATACGACACGATGTCGTCATACACGATCACCGTCAGCAGAACGACCGTAGACCTGAACGCCATGCTTGCTGCTGGTGGTATGGGTGGACTCGGCGGTTCGAGCGGCTCCGGCTCCTCTTCTTCGTCTGGTGGCTCGACTTCGCAAGACATGACGAAAGTACACGCTGACTACAGCGATATCAAACAAAGCGAAGCGGTGGCCAACAGCATCAAATCCAATAATCTGAACGATTTCAAGAAGTATCTTGACAATCCGAACAGTGATATTCGCCAGTATTTGGGCGAAAACGGTGTTGTGTATTCGTATGATGTCAACTTTTCGGTATTGGCCACCAATCCAGATGGTGGATTGATTGATACGGATGCGGATGCTGACGCGCTTTCTGCGGGTAGTGTGAACGGTGGTAGTGGTTCGTCTGGGTTGGCTGGTTCGTCCGGTTCGTCTGGGTTGGCGAGCGAGAACGGTGCGCCCAGTGCAGCAGCTGGCGGAATGGCCGGTATGGCAGGCGCGTCTGCTGGCGGCGCGGGAAACAGATTTGGTGCATCTGGTGGCATGGGCTCGATAATGTCGGCGATGACAGGCTCATCCAACAATTCGAGCGCTAGCAATTTCTCCCAACTGATGCCGGGGCAGAATGGTGAGCCAGTCAGTGCGGTGACCCGCGACAGCTATGACCTACTGGACGGCTCGTGGCCGAGCAAGGCTACGGATGTGGTGCTGGTGCTTGACGACAATAATGCGATTCCGTCTGGCATCCTGTATCAGCTGGGTCTCATCAGCGCTGACCAGTACCGTGAGGCGGCGGACGCTATCGCCGACGATAAGGAAGACTGGTCGTACGACGAGCTTGTCGGCCGCACGCTCACGCTGGTGAACGCCAGTGACCGGTACGTGGATAATGGCAACGGCACATTCTCGTATCGCGAAACCTCAGACAGCAATATGAGCGCGTTGAAGGATTCAGGCCTGGAACTAAAGGTCAGCGGCGTGGTACGCCCCGCCAAGGATGCGCAGAACGCGACCATTTCCACAGCCGTGGGCTACACCCAGCAGCTCACCGACTGGATGATTGACCACACCGATAGTAGTGCGGTGGTGCAGGCGCAGGAGGCCTCCGCCGACACGGATGTGCTCACCGGCGCGGTATTCGCCGACGAGACAGGTGAGAATGGCAGCAGCGTCAAGAACACTTATGATGACAATCTTGAAGCTTTCGGTAAGGTCAGTCGCGACGCTCCCTCGTCAATCAGCATCTACACCGACAGCTTTGACGATAAGGAGGCGGTCGCCGACTGCATCAAGGCATACAACAAGGGTAAAGATGAGGATCATGCAATCACGTATACCGATTACGTGGCACTGATGACCAGCTCGATTACCTCAATCGTCAACATCATCACTTATGTGCTCATCGCGTTCGTGGCGGTGTCATTGGTCGTCTCGTGCGTCATGATCGGTATCATCACGCATATTTCCGTGATGGAACGCACTAAGGGAATCGGCATCCTGCGTGCGCTGGGTGCCTCGAAGCACAATGTCTCACAGGTGTTCAACGCTGAAACCATCATCATTGGCTTGTGTTCCGGCCTGCTCGGCGTAGGCCTGACTGCGCTGCTGACGATTCCCGCCAACGACATGGTCGCAAACCTACTCGGCTCGGGCGGCACGCTGACCATTTCCTACCGATTGGCTACGCGCGATACTCGTGGCCCTGAGCGTGCTCATCACCCTAATCGGTGGCCTGCTGCCCGCCCGTAAGGCCGCGCACAAGGACCCGGTCATCGCGCTGCGCACCGAATAACGCAGACGGCTGGGGATATCGTATAACAAACGCAAGGTCGGTCTCGGAAGGTGACTATCCGAGACCGACCTTGCGTTATGAATATGCCCGAATGAATGGACTCGAGGGGTTACTTGACCTTCTTGATGAAGAGAATGACCACAGCACCGGCCATGACGGCGACGATAGCAACCGGGAACACGAGGAAGTAGCCGCCAGTGGCCACCACAATCGAAGAAACGACAATCGGGGCGATGACCTGGCCAAGAGTGTTGGCAAGGTTCAGAATGCCGAGGTCCTTGCCGGCTTCGTCTGGATTGGGCAGCACGTCCACATTCAGTGCTTGATCCACGGCCATGTAGATGCCGTAGCCGAGACCCATCAGTGCGGCGTAAGCCAGCATGGCACCCTTGGTGGGGATGAGCCACGGCACAGCGATGCCGACTGCGATGATGGCAGAGGAGATGAACACCGGCAGCTTGCGCTTGCCTAGGCGGTCGGAAATCGGGCCGGAAGCGAGGGAAACAACCAGAGAAACGACCATGGTGATGACGGCCATAGTGGAAACGGTGGCGGAAGCGGCGGTCTTATCCTGACCGATGTAGCGCATGCACACGTAAAGCTGGTAGCCAACAATCATGTTGTAGCCGAAGATCAGCAGCAGTCGGCCGACAAGAGCCTTGTAGAAGTCAGAAGCACCGGTGGTTGGAGGGCGGAACTGCATGAGGGTTTGCTTGAGGTCGAACTTTTCGGTGCCTTCGCCGCGATTAGCAGGCAGTTCACGAGGAATCAGCAGCACGGTGCCTACGCCGCACAGGAACCAGCAGACGGTACCGATAAGGAAGCCGATTTTCGGGGCGTTGATGAAAGCGGAGCCGATGATGGTACCCATGGACTGGCCAACAATTTGACCGGCACCATAAAAAGCGCTCATAGTGCCGCGATACTTTTGCGGCACGCGGTCAGACAGAATTGCCACACATGGTGCGAGCATACAGTTGAGGCCAACCTGCAGCAACGACCATGAAGCAACAATAGTGACCAGCGTTGGGGAAATGGATGTCAGATAGAAACCAATGCCAGCGATGGGGCCACCGACAATGATCCACGGAGTGCGCTTACCGAAACGGCTACGAGAGGAATCGGACAGAGCGCCGAAAATCACGTTGGAAATCAGGGCGAAGATGATGCCAATGGAGTTCATCGTGCCGAGAATGGTCTCGCCTTGGCCGATGCCCAGCGTATCGAAACGGGCGGGCAGCAGCACGGTCGAGCCGATGGTGCCCGACATCATAAAGACGACACAGAAGAAGATGAAGCCTGCGCCAAAACGGCCGAGATTCAATTTGCTGACGGGTTTGCCGGTATCCGGGGCCAGTTCCTCGCTGGCGATTGCCTGAGTTTCCATAGTGATGCCTTCCTTGGCGCTAAATGGAGTGGATAACTTCGTTGTTCCGGTCAGATAGTTATTTGTTACTACCTAGTAATTTAGGAATATAAGACGATTGATCTAGCTTGTCAAAAACGGCGTGTCGCAACGGTGTTGCCTACCGTTTGAGGCAAAATTGTTACTGTATGGTAATAAGTGATTACCGCCATTTCCTAAGGATTTCGTGGTGTGTGGGGTACGGGCGCTTTGCGCGTTACGGCGGTATGACGGGCGCAACACAGAGAGTGGGACAGAAGAGATGAAGGACATGAATGAACGCTCGCGCATCGCTGAGCTGATTAATGACCATGCTGCCGATGCGCCGAAGCGAAAATCCGCGAACAAGCGGATGAGTTCTGAGGAGCGCTTTGAGCAGATCGTTAACGTGGCGGTCAAGCTTATCGGTCAAAAAGGCTATTATGGCATGTCCTTGCAGGATGTCGCCAACGAAATCGGCATTTCCCAAACCGCTGTGATTCACCGGGTCAAAAGCAAGCAAGGTTTGCTGATCGCGGTAATCGAGCGCCACTATGACAAGGTGGATGCTGTCGATCGGTATCTGGCTCAATTCAAGGATGGTGGCCCGCACGCAGGGGAGAGACCCAGGATTCCTGAGGTGCTGCGGGCGGTTGTGAAACAGAATGCGGCGCAGCCGGAAATGGTCAAGGTGTTTGAAATGCTCAACACTGAGGCGATGTCGCCGGTTCACCCTGCGTATGCCTATTTTGCCGAGCGTCCGGCTCGTATGGCCCGTCAGTTCCGCGAGCAGGATTGGTTGGTTCCCGAGGGGGTGGATGGTGAATTCGTCTACATGCTGGCGAATGCCACGATGTATGGCCTGGAAGGCCGATGGCTTGCCAATCCAGACAAAATTGATTTCGTGGCTGAGTGGGAACGGTATTCAGACTATCTGTTTCCTTTGCCGCAGTGGGATGGCTGCCGCTAGGCGCTAAGTGCCTATAGTGCCGCCGCTCGGCGTAATCGGCGTGTCGATGATTTGACTTTGCTTTGTTTTCATCGTAAGTTACCTGTTAGTAACAAATAATGAACGGGTGAGTTCCGGTATTCGTCCGCTATTGGTTACCCTTCACACCAACTAGCTGACGCACGTTGACGTGCGTCCTTGAGACGAAAGCGTTCAATCATGACAGCACTTGTGCACACCGAACAGTACGCGATGTTCGAACTCAGTCTGACCGGAACCAACGAAGGCAATCCCTATGCCGACGTAAATCTGGAAGCCGACTTTATTCATGTTTCCAGTGGCCGCAAGATTACCGTCGGCGGCTTTTATCGGGGCAATGGCGCCTATGCCGTGCGTTTTATGCCAACCGATGCCGGCGACTGGTCCTACATCACCCGTAGTAATGATGCCGAACTTAACGGCGTCACTGGTCGGTTGATTGCAGACTTGGCCGGTAAAGACGACCACGGCCGTGTACTGCGCGCTGCCGATGTACTTAAGGGCAAGGCCCGCGAGTCTTACGGCAGCGAACTGGCCTATCGATTCTGCTATGAAGACGGCACTCCCTACCAGCCGTACGGCACCACATGCTACGCCTGGACCAATCAGGCACCTGAAGTGCAGGACCGCACTATCGAAACGCTCAAAACCGCGCCATTCAACAAGATTCGCATGTGCGTGTTCCCGAAGTTCTACGACTTCAACAATGCCGACCCTGAACTGTTCGCCTATGAAGGCTCTGTGGAAGAAGGCTTTGACCACAGCCGATTCAACGAGACCTTCTTCGAGAATCTCGACCATCGCATCGCGCAATTGACTGAGCTCGGCATTGAAGCGGACATTATCCTCTTGCATCCGTACGACAAGCCCAAGTGGGGCTTTTCCAAGATGACCAAGGCGGAAGATGAGTTCTACCTTGCCTACATGGCTCGCCGCTACGGTGCTTACCGCAATGTGTGGTGGTCTCTGGCCAATGAATACGATCTGTTGCCCAACAAATCGTTGGAAGACTGGCGCGACTACGCTCGTGTAATCATGGCCAATGATGCATTCGGCCATCTACGCTCCATCCACAACTGCATTCCGATTTACGACTACAACGAGCCGTGGTGCACCCACTGCTCTATCCAGCGCGTGGACGTAACCCGTACTACCGAATGCATCACCGACTGGAAGCGCGCCTACGGTAAGCCCGTGGTGTGCGACGAACCCGGTTATGAAGGCAATATCTACTGGGGTTGGGGCAATTTGACCGGCACCGAGCTCATGCGCCGCTTCTGGGAAGGTGCCATGCGTGGCGGCTACGTGACCCACGGAGAAACCTACATCGACCAAGGCGAGCAGGTGTGGTGGGCCCACGGCGGCGAGCTGCATGGCGAAGCCCCCGAACGTATTGCGTTCATGCGCGGCATTTTTGCTGATGCGCCGCTGGACGCCGCGCCGCTGGATGCCAATGATCCGCAAGATGAAGTGTGGCCGGTTGCCGCAACCCTTCCCGAAGGCGTGGCTCTTAACGCGAGGCTCGAAAAAGGTGTGCAGTACTGGGATGTGCCGGTATTGCGCTCCGGCCGCGATTACCAGCTCGTGTACTTCGGCTGGTATCGTCCCGCTTACCGCGAGTTCCCGCTGCCTGACGACGGCAAATATGAGGTCGAGGTCATCGACACTTGGAACATGACCATTGACCGACTGCCGGGCACCTACAAGCACACTGTCAAGGTCAACCTCGGACGCCAATACATGGCTGTTCGTATCCGCAAAGTCGCCTGATTTTTATTTCATTTACTGTATCCAGCTTCCCTCACTGAAGTTTTTCACTGAGGGGAGCTACTTTTTCTGGAATTATCTATGTCTCAATCTGGTGTGAATCAATCAAACAAACTCTCATTCCTGACTAAATTCGCTTTCGGCATGGGCGATTTCTGGACCTCCATCGGCAACATCGCCATGTCCACCTACCTGACGATGTTCTACACGGACGTCGTGCGCCTCTCGCCAGCCATGGTCGCATCGATGTTGCTCATCGTGCGACTGGCGGTCGCTTTCTGGGATCTGACTGTCGGCGTTCTTGTGGACCAGACCAAGTCCCGCTGGGGCAAGGCTCGTCCGTGGATGCTGTTCGGCGGCATTGCATATGGCATCGCTTTCCTGTTTTTGTTCGCTGATCCGTTCGGTAATTCACTGGCTGGCGTCATCTACGCTTGGGCCGTCTATGCAATCGTCAACGTCGCCTACTCCACAGTCAATGTGTCGTACGCCTCGCTCACTTCTCTGCTCACCGACGATACCAACGAGAAAACTCAGCTGAACATTTTCCGCATGACGCTCGCAAACGTCGCCGCGATGCTCATTTACGTGCTGGCGATGCCGGTAGTTGGTCTGTTCCCTGGCTCATTGTTCGGCTGGAGTCTGTTCTTCGGTGTGATTGCCGTTATGATTCCATTCGGTTATTGGTTCACGTTCGCGAATACGCGCGAAGTCGTAGGCAATAAAGCTGGTGAAGGCGATGCCGATGCTTCTGATACATCTCATAAGGGCCGCCGCTCGGTTGCTGAACATTTCCGCGCGCTTGCCCGCAACAAGTACTGGTGGCTGACGCTTGGCTTGAACTTTGCGCTGTGGATATACAACGGCATCGCCAACGGCATGGCTGCATACATTGCCAAGTATGTGCTTGGCAACTCGAATCTGACTGCCGTAATTGGTCTGGCCACGGTGATTCCGATGGTGGTGGGGCTGCCGTTCGCCGGTCCTTTGGTCGCCAAGTTCGGCAAGCGCAATTCGTCGCTGGTCGGTCTGGTGCTGGTGGTTGTCGGCAGCCTGCTCGTATTCGTGGACCCGAGCAACCTGTGGGTCTTCTTCGTCTCGATTATTGTGCGCATGATCGGCATCGTGCCGATGAACGCAGCCTTGAATGCCATGAGTGCCGATGTGGTGGATTATGGCGAGTGGAAGACCGGAGTGCGTTCTGATGGCATCGTGTTCAGTTCATCCAGTTTCTCCATGAAGGTGGCGATGGGTGTCTCTGCCGCGGCGATTGCGTGGATTCTTGGCCTCAGTGGTTACGACGGCGGCGCTGCAGAGCAGTCCGCCACCACAATTTCCGCCATGGTCAACACTTTCATATGGGTGCCGATTGTGATGGTCGCCGTTATGGCAGTTTTGCTCTGGCTCTACGACCTCGACAAGCGCATCGTCGATATTGCGGCTGAATTGGCCGAAAGCCGATAGCTGGTAGCCGATCAAAGTGAGGCCTGTTGCCGATGATGTGGCGATTAAGATATGTGCGGCGCTGCCGGGAATGCTGGCAGCGCCGCACGCATTGGTGTGCTGGCGACCGTATGATAGAAGCGCGGGTGGTCCGGGATTTTCTGCATACGGTGGGAGGCGTCATGGTTCCTATTGAGCACGTGTACGAACAGATTCGTACGTTCGCCGCTGATGCCGGCGCTCGCAAGGTCGTGCTGTTCGGTTCTCGCGCAAAGG
>ENA-OXVN01000230-OXVN01000230.1-human-gut-metagenome-genome-assembly--contig:-NODE-230-length-10136-cov-14.3942_pt1 | contig 10136 bp, 9 predicted proteins | sample MGYA00249251_ERZ652698 | MGnify/ENA primary metagenome ERZ652698 (study PRJEB26925, sample SAMN05826886) | human gut metagenome | biome: ENVO:2100002; feature: ENVO:00000062; material: ENVO:00002003...
ACAATGCTATGCGTCGGCAGCGTCAGATGTGTATAAGAGACAGCCAGCGTCCGGTCGACTCGTCGAACACCGGGCGCGCGGTCTGCTCCCATCGCACGCGCGACGACGTGCGGCCGGTGGCCGGGTCTCGCCGCGAATAATGCAGGCACGTGCAATTGGTGATCGCCCATGCCGGGTCGTCGGCGCGGCGCATGAACTCCTCGTCCGACAGGTCCTCCAGGGTGAGCATCAGCGCGAGCATGAAGTCGCCGTGCGTGACGGCGACGACGGATTCCGCCTCAGCACGCCGGTTGAGCGACGTGAGCAGGTTATGCACGCGGTTCTCCGACACGTCGGCAATAGACTCGCCTGCCGGCGGACGCCAGTACAGCGGGTCGGTGCGCTTGAACATCCAGTTGCGCGCGTAGTTCGTGCGGAAATCGTCCTGCGTGATGGTGTTGATCTCGCCCCAGGAGCGTTCGCGTAGCACGCGCGTCTCCTCCCACTTGGCTTTCGGCAGCGCCATCGTCGCGGCGGTTTCGCGCGTGCGTACGTATGGCGAGACCAGATACCGGTCGAACAGCTGCTGTTGCGCGACGAGCCAGCGGCCGATGCAGTCGGCCTGCTTGCGCCCGGTGGCAGTGAGTCGCCACGACCGGTCGGGCACGGTCACGTTGTCCTGCGTGTACAGGGAGTTATCGCCCTGCTCCCCCGCGTTGATGATGACGTTCGCCTCCGACTCTCCGTGTCGGATGACATATAGGTCCAATGGCATTCCCATGAATGCGTTTCCTCATTTCGTTATCTTGCTATGTTGCTGTGTTTGCTGTCTTGTTGCGTTGTGTTTCGTTGTCTTCTGTCGCCGCCGTCTTCCGCCGTTTCCTGCCGTGCTGTCCCCTCGTCCCGCCGTTTCCGTCATCGTCAGAGCGACCCTGCCGTCTGCCGCGCCCTGCGGGAATCGTACCGCTTCGATTCAAGTTCGCGGCATGGCTTCGCGATTCCTCCAGATTGCTCCAGCCTTCCCCACGGTACACGCAATCATGCCGCTTCGCAGCCGCGCTCATGCCCACAGCGCAACAATTCACGCACATGTCACCGGCGATTCAACTGTTACCCGGTGCCCGTCGTTCCGTGGCGAGCAGGACGCTGAGGCGGACTGCGGAACGCGCTTCCTTCTGGCATATGGCGACCAGGACCGCACGATACCCGTCGAGGATCAGGATACGGCCCGACGGGTGATATCCGGAACCCGCGGCGCGCGGCTGTGCACGTACCCGGGCATGGCGCATGCGATCTGCGACCGCGAGATCGACGACATCCGTGATTTCCTGAGATAGGGGCTCCATGCCCTCAAATACGTCAGCGGGCTGAAACGGAGGCTCCCAGGCCGGGAGCGCCCATTTCAGCCCGCTGGCAACGCAATGCCGGGAATCAGAAGAACAGCACGGCGACGCCGGCAGCGAACAGCATCAGCAGGATCGACACGAGGAAGCTCGCGAGGAACGGCTTTCGCCCCTTGACCGCGATGGCCTTGAAGTTCACGTTGATGCCGAGCGCGGCCATGGCCATGCCGAGCACGATGTACGCGAAGTCCACGAGCTGCGGGGTGATGGCGGCGATGAACGGCACGAAGGTGCCGATCACGGACGCGCCGATGAAGCCGAGCATGAACCAGGGGAACGCGACGGAGCGTTTGCCGGTGGGCGCGACCTCGGAATGCTTCTTCTCCCACCAGATGGCGATGATGATGGCAGCGAACACGAGCATCAGCACGCGCGACAGCTTCATGATGGTGGCGATGTTGACCGCGTTGAAGGCGTCGCCGGCGGCGACCGCGTGGGCGATCTCGTGCAGGGACGCGCCGGCGGTGATGCCGAGCTGGTCCTGCGTCATGCCGGTCAGGGGGCCGAGCGCGATCTCAAGCAACGCGAAGATCGTGCCCATGATGGCGACGATGGCGACGGCCATGGTTACGTCGTCGTCCTTCTCCTGCTCCTTCTCGGGCGGCACCTTGATGGAGCCGGACAGGCCCATGACGGCGGCGGCGCCGCAGATGCCCGTGCCGCCGGCGGTCAGGATCGCGAGCATCGGGTCGACGCCCATCTTGCGCGCCACCCAGTAGGTCACGACGATAGTGAGCGTCACCACGACCGCGGCGATGGGCAGGCACTTGATGCCCTGCGTGAACAGCACTTGCAGGTTGAGCTTGAAGCCGAGCAGGATGATGCCGAGGCGCAGCAGCTTGTTGGAGATCAGCCCGGCCGCGTCCTTGACGCCGGCCTTGCGCTTGTCGCTGGCACCGACGTACCATTTGCCGATCGGGAACTGGATGATCATGCCGATCAGCAGCGCGATGATCAGCGCGCCGAACAGTTTGAATCCGGGGTATTGCTTGAGCCATGAGCCGATCAGTGAAGCGATCAGGGTCAGGACGGCGATGAACAGCATATCGACGGTGGCGATGCGTTTCCACCATTTCGTACAGAACTCTCTCATGATGTCCATTGAACTACCGTCATATGCCATCGGTCAAATCAGTGATAGTGATGGATGGTATTGATATTTTTGATGCCAGATTGCAGCGAATCGTTCTCAATAAGAAAGGTGCGAGCCAGACGCGGGCGGAAATGAACACAAACACCGCCGAAAGCCCGGAATTCCGGGCTTCGTCGGCTTGTTCACTTGTGCGAAAATGTGAGGAATCCTCGCACGTTTCTTATTGAGAACCATTCGCTGCGACACAGTCAGCCGCGCAGGGCCGCAATGACTCTGCCGGCAAGTTCCCGCTGCCCCGGCGTCAGACCGGAACGCGGCACCAACGCATAGAACCGCCGCACGAACTCGTCGCCCAGCTCCCGTGTCGGCACGCCGGCCGGCACGGCGGCCGCCGACACCAGGGAGCAGCCGAAACCGGCCGCGAGCGCCGCGCCGATGGCCGCGTTATTGGCGACCTCGATCATGCGAGACGGCATGGAGCCGACCGTCTTGAAGTACAGATCCGTGTAATAGCGCACGCCGGAGCCGTGCTCGCGCACCATCCACACGCCATGCGGATCACCGGCCAGCACCAGCCTGTCCTCGCGCAGCGTGACACGATCGACCGAGTCGTTGACGATGGGCTTCTCCACCACACCCAACTGCACGGCTTTCATACCGGCCTGTTCCAGGATCGCGTCGGAATTGAGCACCCGAATCGAGCAGTCGAAGCTGCTCAGCGCCTCGGCCATCACCGGCAGTGCGACTGGCAGCAGCACGGCCGCCGTGGTGTGCGAGAATGCGACGGACAACGGCTCACGGCTCTCGCGCATGCGGGCGATCTGCTCGCAGGCGTCGCGCCACGTGCCATCGATGCCGGTCGCCGCACGGTACAGCAACCGCCCAGCCTCGGTCGGCGTCACATCGCTTTTGGCATTGCGGACGAACAGCGGCGCCCCGACCATGCGCTCCAGTTGGGCGATGCGCGACGACACCGTGGACTGCGAGACCTTGAGCTCGTCGGCGGCCAACGTGAACTGGCCGATCTCGTAGACCGCGACCAGAGTGTCCAGCAAGGGGAACATGAACCGCTCCTTTCCGTCGTGTTCGGCAACGCCTGCCGGAACGTCAGTGCGTCCGTTCCGGCAGGCGTTGCCGATCGGCTTGCATCATTTGACCTGCGTGATCCGGTTGCCGCTGACCATGAACGCCGTTCTCGCCATGTCGATCATCGGCTGGTCGAACCGGCTGTCGGTGTAGAACTCGTCGATGACCGTGTCCGGGCCGACGACTTCGCGGAACCGTTTCGGCTTGTTCGTATTGAAATTCAGACAGGTGACCCGCATCGTCCGCGGATCCACGGTGGATGAGACCAGACGGTTCAATCCGAGACGCCGGCATGCCTCCCCCACGGTCACGTCGAACGATGCCGTCAGGATCACGTCATCCGGACGCGGCTCATACCACGGCTTGATGCGGTCCATATGCCGGTTCCAGAACTCGTTCACCAACGCGGATACGCCCTCTGCGATCGCGGCCTCCCCGGCGAGACCGGCATCGGGAGCCGCGCCGTCCAGTCGCAGTATCCGTCGGGAAGCCGCGACATCGTGCAGGTAATCGCACGTCACGCCGCCCACGCCGCGTTCCATTTGCGCAAGCGTGGCCCGCCCCATCTTGTACTGCACCGCGTATCGCAGCACCTGAGCCAGATGCCGCAGCACCTTCGGCTCGTATCGGGCACTGAACATATACAGGTCGAACAGGCTTTCGCCGTCATATATCGTGCCGTCGAAATCGAACACCCTCATCGTGTCTCGTTCCCTCTCACCCTTGCGCCGCTCCCGGCCCGTCAGAACTGCGCATAGTCCGCATCCTTATGTTCCCCCGTCTCAAGGTACCGTGCAAGATCGTCGGACGACGAGAACACAGCGCGCACCGACTGGGCGATCATCAGGTTGATGCTGTCGCCGTCGCGCAGGCCCTCGCGATATGCGTACACGGGGATGCCAAGAGAGTGGGCGAATCCGATCTCGAACATCGTGCCGGAATCCTCGTCCATCAGATTGGCTATCACCGCCTTGGAAGCGCAGATGCCGTTCACGTCGTCGTCGAAGCAGCCCGCGGGACCGACCTCGGCGATGTCACTGGCGAACCGCGGCCTGAACATCGTCTTGCCGTGGGTGTCGAGCACATGCTCCAAGCGCTCCATCGACGCGACCTGCTCGGGATTGAAGAACGGGCCAGCGACGTAGAAATCGTAGCGGCGGCGTTTGCGCGAATAGGCTTTCTCGCGCTTGCGGCCGGGCTCGCGATCGGGTTCTCGCCCGTCCGCCGCTTGGCCCGCCTCTGCGCCCACATCCGGCTCCACCATCTCGACGAACGTCTGCTTCATCGTATCCAGCAGCGACTGCGTGCTTTCCGGAACCTCGTCGCCCGCTCCGGCGACGTCCTTGGTGAGTCCCTCGATGCGGCGACGAATCCGGTCGGCGTCCTGCGGGTCGATGCTGAACTTCGCCACGAGCGACTGCCGTATCGTCTCATAATCAAGGTTGACGAAGAAGATAAGCTGCTGCAGCTTCATGAAGTTCTTCAGCTCGGGGAACCGCTCGACGATGTACGTCTCGCGATCATCCGTGGCCCTCACCCAGTCGCGGGTCAGCTGCATGCTCCAGTCGCCGGTGATGGATCCGCGGCGCATGCGGTAATGGTACAGCGCTTCGGGAATGCGCACGACGCGATGCGACTCGCCGATCACATTGCAGATACGGGCCATGTCCTCGATCTTGCGCCCGACGGGGAAGGAGAACCCGTGATTGCGGTAGATCGACGCCGCCGCGACGAACGACCAGAAATACCCGTCGATCTCGGCCTTGACCTGCGCCTTGATCGCCTCGATCGGGGTCATGATGATCACGTCGTCATAATGGTTGTGCTTGTACGAGGATGTCAGCGGCTTGCCGTCTTCGCTGATCGTGTCGAACTGGAACATCACCAAATCGGCGTCGTAGTCGCGCATCGTCGCCATCGCACGTTCAATGAGATTGCGCTCGACCATGTCATCGGAATCGACGAAGTAGATATAGTCGCCAGTGGCCTTCGCCAGTCCGACATTGCGCGCATCGGACAGGCCGCCATTGGCCTTGTGGATCACGCGGATCCGCTCATCCCTCGCCGTCCACGCATCGCACATCGCAGGGCAGCGGTCGGGCGACCCGTCGTCGACGAGCAGGATCTCAAGATTGCGGTACGTCTGGCCGACCAGTCCCTCCACGCACGCGTCGAGATACCGCTCGACTCCGTACACCGGCACGATGACCGACACGAGCGGCGTGGCCCCGTCGCCATTCATGGCCTCCGCCGTCACATTCGACGATGTTTCCGATTCCGCTGACATGCCCCTCCTCGATGCTCCCCGGTCCGTTCGGCTCCACTCACTGCTGACGCACGGCGGCACGTGCGTCGCCCTCCATTGTCCATGATAGGCCAGGGCTTGCGCAGGGCGGACGACTCCATCCTGTTGTTTGCCATATCTTAACCGCGCCGCTCAACCGTGCCTTTTACCCGCGCGGAAACGGCGGCAGAACGCCATGCCGGTGTGCGTCGGCCACCGGATTTTCCATCCGCCCTGAGGTCGCGTAGACCCCTCCCGTCAGTCTTTTGACACCATGCAGCATTTTGCCGAACCCCGCAACCGATCACCGTGGCGGGATGCTTTTTGCCGTATATGGCCGTCAGCGGCGACAGCGCGGCGATCAAGCAGATGCTCAACAACATGTCCAGCGAAGAGCTCCTCAAATACTATGACGGGGACAGCTCGATCAGCGCATCGCTGTTCAACGATCACACATTCCCGTTCTGGGCGTTCCTCGTGCTGGCGGCGTTCATCCTGTTGTTCGCGCTGCTTCGTCTGCACGCCGCCACGCTGACGTTCTCCATCCTCAACCTGCTCTTATGCGCTTTGTACGCGGGAATACTCATCTTCATTCTCGTCTCCGCCTCCCACGAGATGGATGTCGTACGCTCGACGGCATCTCAGCCTGGGCTGAATCTCGCCAATGACCTGTCCTTTTCACTCGTTCCGTCGTATGGGATGTATGCGATCATCGCGGGAACGTTGTTCATGTTCGTGGGAGCCATCGTTTCCGTGGTGAATCGCAGCCATGCGCACATGGCGGCATTCGCCAGTCCGGCTCCGACGAATCCGCCCGCAGTCGCGTACGGTGGCATGCCGGCGCAAAACTACGGAGCCGCGCCGGGCGCCGGAGCGGCGTATCAGCAGCCTGCCGTGCCATATAGCGCGCAACCACAGAATCCGGCTGGAGGAACGCCGAACACAATGCGTCCCATGCCACTGCCGCCGCAACACTAATCCGCACAACCCGCAGACTCCGCTGACATCCACACCGAATCAGCGGAGTTCTTTTATGCCGCCAGACGCCGACTGGCGCAACGGCGCGGACTCGTCGAACTATGGTTCCGCTACGGGCCGCACCGGAATATCATGGTGTTTATAGCAACGCTGCGAGAGAGGTGGGAGATCATGGAATATTGTCCGCATTGCGGTGCCCCATATGACGAGGGCAGTCGGTTCTGCTTCCAGTGCGGCGCTCCGCGGCAATCCGCCGCTGGAGCGCCGGATGCTCCTGCGATACCGACCGCTCCGATACCCGTGTCGGGCTATGGCAACATGGCAGCGCAGCCACCGGTTCCATCGCCTCCGAGAGCATCCGAGACGGCATCCGACGATGGTTTTGTCGCATTCGCAGCGAATGCGGGCGATGCCGGCACACCTCCGACCGTCCCCGCCGGAAACTCCGCCACACCACCGGCCAATCCCACCGGATCCGCCGCCGCGCAGCCGTCCGCCAAGCGCCCACGCATGAAACTCATCGCGGCGATCATCGCCGTACTGGTGGTTCTCGCTGGAACCGGGTTCGGTCTCGCCGCGAGGAAACTGGAATGGATCGGCCCGCGCACCGTGCCGACGGTCCGATACCGCACGGCAGCCGAAGTGTCACGCGAGCTGGAGGCCAAAGGTTTTCTCGTCAAGAAGAAGCAGATGTTCAACGCCCTGGGCAAGGGCAAGTGCCTCGGTCTGGTAGGAGTCAAGGCGGGCGACCGTCTGCCCAAGGGCACGACGGTGACGGTCATCGAATCGATGGGACCCGGTGTACCCGAAGGCACAGTCGGCTCTGAACCGAGCAAGGCCGAAACCGCGCTACTGAAAATGGGCGTCAAAGTCGTCGAGCACGAAGTCGTCTCGGAGCATCCCGGCAAAGTCGCCGTCACCATGCCCGCGGACGGTGAGCCGGTGCGCGACACCGACGACGGCATCCATATCGGAGTCGGGATCACAGGTGACGGCATACCCGTCGAAATCGCCGGAATGGACAAGGACGAGGCGAAAACAAAGCTCCAGCAACAGGGCTTCGACGTCACGCTCAAGCCGCGTTTCTCCAGCCGAAAGAATCTCGGCAAGATCGTCCGAGCCGATCCCGGCATCGGCGTGCGGACCAGCGAGACCAACGTGACCCTGTATTACGGCGTGGATGCCAGCAAACGCTACGACGTGGTCGGCACGTCCATTCCCGACAGGGGATCGGACAAGATCATGACGAACACCGTGGCTCTGGCAGGGAAGTATTGCACCGATGGCGGCGACTGCCTGACATTGGAACCCGGTCAGACCGATCCAAACCCGAGTGGTCTGGTGCTCGACGGCAAAGGTTCCTCGGATTTCTTCGACCAGCTGACCCTCTGCACGTATTCGCAGGACATCAGCGGCTGCAACCCGTCCTCCGGCGGTTACTACAACGCAATGAAGGACTTCCTGATCCAGGGCGATACCGGCGCCATGGAGCTGTACGCAGGCTTCGGACTGCCCGTATGCGGCACCACGTCTTACGTGGGCGACGGGCCGACATACTGCGACGGCACGTCGGAGAAACAAGTCGAGGATGGCTCGGATGGAACCGCCGAACAGGCCATGAGCGAAAAATATCTCAAATACGTGGCTCGTGATTTCTTCGTGGTGATGCCGGTCGGAGCCAACCTCGACCAGCTGGAATCCAACGGATATTTCGACGGCTCGACTACGTACAAGCCCTATGCGGACCGCCCGTATCTCATCCGCCGCGACAACTCCGCATACCCGGAAATCAAGGCGACGAATGACGCCTTCCACCGGAAGCCCAACCCGTACGCGCCCGGCACCAACATGCAGCCGTTCAAGAAGGCGCCCAACGCCCACAACGTGTACTATCTGGTCGAGCAGCCGGTCGATTTCAGTCAGTTCAAGGAGGCCACCGTATCCGGCGGACGGCAGGGAGACGGCTCCGACTCGTCGCCTGACGACGGCACCTCTTCCGACGGCAACGGCGATGATGCCACTGAATCCGATGACTCATCGCAATCCCAGTCATCGCAATCCGGTGCGAGAACCTACACGAACGCGCGGTTCTCGTACCGTGTCGACGTGCCTGCCGGTTACAAGTGGCAGCAGGAGTCCGACAACGGCGACGGTCGCAAGTTCGACGCGACGTCCGGCTCCACGCAGATCAGCGTGTGGGGCAGCAACAACGCGCTGTCTCACTCCCCGCAGGAGGAGCTCGACTGGCTCAAGGAGAATCTCGGCGGCAACGCGAACATATCGCTCGCGCAGGTGGCCGGCCAATCGGTGTACCTCAGCTATGAGCAGAACGGAACCATCACGTATATCCGCGAAGTCGTCACCGGAGGGAAGATCGCGGCCATCGAAATCACGTATCCGACCAGCGAACGCTCGAGCGGAGACAAACTCGCGGAGACGGTTCCGCTGACCTTGAAGTTCGTGGGGTGATGGGGCTATCGTCACCAGATGCGAGGCCGCACGAAACCGTTGTGTTCCAAGAACGCGGCGACGTCACGCAGCTCCAGCATGTTGATGCTGTGCGTCATGCCGGGGTAGATTTTCTCGGTGAGCGTGGTGTGCGAGGCATAGAACGCGCTCATCGCGTCGAGTTCGGACTTGGGGAAGATGTCGTCCGCAGAGCCGTGGCCGTAGAACATTGGCGGCTTCAGTCGCGCAAGCTCGTCGTCGCCAGGCAACTCGCCATGTGCGAGGAACCCGGAGAAACTGACTGCGGCGGCGTACCGTTTCGGGTTGACGCGCAGCATCTCGCCGGCGAGTAGACCGCCTTGGGAGAAGCCCATGACCACGATGGGGCGCTCCGGGGCGATGCTGTCGGCCACCCATGCGTCGATGGCCTCGCCGGCTTGGCGTGATTGCCGATCGAGCGATTCGCCGGTCGGGACGCCTTCGTAATCCCATGAGCCGAACCACGTGTAGCCCGGGCCGTACGAAATCGGCGCACGCAACGACGCGTAATCGGCGCCGGGCGCACAATAATCCAGCAATCCCGGCAGGTCATGCTCGTTCGACCCCCAGCCGTGCAACAGCAAGAACACCGGGCCGCTTCCATTGGCCGGCAGACTGGCCACCGCATGTTCGATCCTCATCGCACTCACTCCCCTCTTGTGTGCTCGTGTTTTGCGTTCGCCACCGGCTTCAGAGCGGCCGGCGAATCACGTTTCAATGTCATGTTCCGTCACCCATGGTAGTCGCACGGGCGCCGGCAGTCACACCATCGCGCATCTGTCTCTTATACACATCTCCGAGCCCACGAGACTAAGGCGAATCTCGT
>ENA-OXVN01000234-OXVN01000234.1-human-gut-metagenome-genome-assembly--contig:-NODE-234-length-10091-cov-12.7825_pt1 | contig 10091 bp, 8 predicted proteins | sample MGYA00249251_ERZ652698 | MGnify/ENA primary metagenome ERZ652698 (study PRJEB26925, sample SAMN05826886) | human gut metagenome | biome: ENVO:2100002; feature: ENVO:00000062; material: ENVO:00002003...
ATGTGTATAAGAGACAGGCACTGCACCGCCGATTCCATTGGGATGGTGTACAGCAACCGAACCGGGGCTGGGCGACCATGGAGTATCGGTCTGCCATCCGTCCTCACCGCCCTCCTGCCAACGACGGTATGCTTCGGCACGTTCATCCGGCGTGGTGCCGCGCATCAATGGCAACTTCGCGGGTGCGATGGGATGGTCGATGCCGGGATACACCGGTATGTCATCGCGTCCAAATGCGTGGAGCACCGCAAGCGCATTGCGCGCGGCCAGAGGCACGGCGACGTTGCCGTATGTGGCAGTGATGCCAATGAGATCGGCGTCTCCGGCACTGCCTAGCGCATAGGCGATGGCGAGCGCATCGTCGATGCCAGTATCAAGGTCGAGGATGAGTTTCTTGCGCATACTACTCCTTCGCAATGAATTGCTCTTCCGAAGTTGCTGTTGTCGACACTCTTGCGTCAGAAATTCGGGAAATAAAAGGTAATCTCCTAAAATTCTGACGCTACGATCTTCTCAGTGTCAGATTTTTAGGAAAGTAAGGGTGTTTTCCTAAAATCCTGACGCTCAGGCACCGTCAGCGTCAGGATTTTAGGAGAATGGGGATGATTTCCTGAATTTCTGACGCTACTAATGAGTCAGTGGCCCAAATTCTCAAAGAAACCGGAACACTCAGCCGAGCTTGGCGAGCTCTTCGGGGGTGAGCTCGAGCTGGTCAGCCTTGAGGGAGTCGAGGATGGTCTCGGGGTGGTGGGCTCCGGGAATCACGAACATGTGATCGCCCTTGGCAAGCTCCCACGCCAGCACGACCTGCTGGTAGCTCACGCCGTGAGCCGCGGCGACCTCGCGGAACGGATCGAACTTGGTCTCGTCATAGGGGTGACGGTAGCCGCCGAGCGGGCTCCAGCACACGAATGCCAGACCGACCTTGGCACAGTAGTCGAGCGTGTCCTGAGTGTGCAAGTGAATAGGCGAGTACTGATTCTGCACAGCCACGAGCTTGTCGCCGAGAATGCCACGTGCGATGTCGATCTGTTCAATGGAAGCGTTGGAGATACCAGCTTCGCGGGCCACGCCCTCGTCCACCAGCTGCTTGATGGCCTCAACGGACTCGCTGTACGGCACCTTCGGATCCGGACGGTGGAAGTACAGCAGGTCGATGGTATCGACACCGAGCGCCAGTGCGCTCTCCTTGCCACGGCGAATCAGATTCTCCGGACGACCATCCACATCCCACGTGGGGCGACCGTCGGTGAAGTTGCGGAAGTGACCCACCTTGGTGGCCACCAACACCTCATCCTTCGGACCCTTCCACGTTTCAAGGGCCTCGCGCACCAGCTTCTCGCCGGTCTGCTCCTCGCCACCGGAGCAGTAATAGGCCCATGCGGTGTCGATATGGCGGCATCCGGCATCCAACGAAGCGTGCAGGGTTTCGATGCCGACCTCGTGGCCGCGGTTGTTTTCGATGGTCAGCGGCATTTCGCCGTGACCGATGGCGGTGGTGGAGAACGGTCCGAGCTGACGGAACAATGTCATGGCAATTCCCTTCATTGGTGGGTGGCTGCAGCGAGTGCAGCCAGCTGTCTATCCATATCCCAGCGTAGGCATTCCGCTGGATTTCACTCCACAAGGCTTAAGTGAAGACGAGGGGCCGGAACCCGTCAAAGGTTCCGGCTGTTCCGCTGACGAATCAGCGGCCTCGCCTGAGACTCAGACCAAGCAACACCGGTGTGGCCGATGATAATGGCCGTCGACCATCCCTGTCCAACTTGGTTGGCCAAGGCTATCAACAGGCCCGTCATCAGGCCTTCCCGGTATTGCCGGTCAGGTCTCGGACGGTTGTCACGGTCGTTTCCTCCCATGAGAACCTCCTTATTGAGTTATAGGTAGTCATTACACCGGCTGGCGCAATGACACCGCACCAAGGCACCACGTCAATAGCCCCTTGATGTGATCCACTCAGTGTACGGGGAAGGTTCGATGGATACTGGTATGATGTTTGCTAGCAGAAAGGTCGCGTCAACTTCGGGGCAATCTTCTAGGCGGCGCCACAGACTTTCGCCCCGTTGGACCTGACTGCCGAGGTTTTCCTTAACCTCAGTTATAGGTGAAAAGCCCGATGTCCTACGACACCGGGCTTTTTAATTGCTTAAGTACTCCCCCATTACCGTCCGCCGAACGAGCCTCCGCCGGAGCCACCGCCTGAGAAGCTGCCGCTGGATCCGTCGATGGATGCCGATGCTGGGGCTGCGCCTCGGATCGTGGCGCTGATTTCGTTGAATCCGGAGCCTAGTTGCGCGCCGAAATCGAGGATGCCGCCGAAGCTGGCACCCAAGTGGTCGGAGTCTGCCGGGCCAAGACCGAAACCAAGGCCAGTGCCATCGCCGGTGCTCGCACGCGACGAGCCATCATGGGTATCGCCGATCGAGGCGTACCGGAAGTTCCAATACACCAACGAATCTGTGGCATTATCGTCCAACCAGTCAGGGTTCTGAATCTGCGGATATGCTTTGGCAAGTTCCCGCAGCGTTCGTTTGGACATGCCCATCGCCGTGGCATAGACAAGATACTGGTCCCAGAGCGCCAAATCAGCAGCCCCGCTCCCACTCAGCATCTGACTCACCGCCTGCAAAGCCAACGGCCGCGTCTTGGCCGCAAGCCCAGTCAGCTCGACGCCCCATACAGGCTCGCCGGCCCGGGATATATGGCGATTGCGCCCTTGGCTGCCAGCGAGAGCAGGGTGGCGGCGGTCTGGCGATGATCGTAGCCACGTTTTGGTGCCAGTCACTTTGCCGATGGGTGTTTCGTTGAGCTCGCTGACCGGCTCCCACTGGAACTTGGCCACATCGCTGTAGAGCGTGGTGGCGCCCACCAGGGTCATCGTCACCTCAAATTTCAGGCTTTTGGCTTTGCTGGTGGCCGAAATGTTCCAACCGATTTCCAGAAGCTGCATCTTTCGACCGGAAATACCCTGATCGTAATCCTGGTACTCATCCCAGGTCTGGTAAATCGGGATGCCATCCTTGCCGGGCTGGTAGGCGTAGGCTTCAGTGTCGATCCGGTTCGTGCCACCACATACCAGTGTTTGGCGTAGTGGCTGTTCCACGCTTCGTCGCCATTCACATCGGCCGGCTGCAGCGGATCTCCCTTAAGCTGCGTGTACGTTTCGCCAGTGGTCGTATTGGTGACGGAGATGTCGATGATGTTCGAAAGATTGTATTCGTTGATTTCGTAGGTCTAATACAGCTGCTTCCACGGCCTGTTCTTGCCTCGACTGTCCAGCTTCATGTCGATGTGCTGGGTGACCTTGAGGTCGCCGTTGGGCTGCACGGCCACCTCATAGTCGAGGCTGCGGTACGACAGTTTCGGGTGATCGGCGGTAAACCAATTGAAGATGAGCAGTGTCACGATGAGTATCGCCGTGATGGTCGCGGCGGCAATCAACGTGGCGATGATGGAGCGTATCGCGCGATGCCTCATCAGCGGCCTCCGAATGAACCGCCACCGGAGCCGCCGAATGAACCTCCGAAGCCGCTACCGCCGCCGGAACCGAAGCTACCGAAATCGCCACCGGAATCGGACGAAGGCGCTGCCGCCTGAATGGTCGAGCTGATGTCCGCGAACCCTGCGGACAGCTGTGAACCAAGGTCGGAGAACCCACCGGCGAACGATGTGCCACCGTATGCCGGAACCGGCCCTGCAGCACCGAGGCTACCTTGATCGGCCGTTGCGGAATCACCGTAGTAACGGCCGCCGTACCAGCCATATGGCCTGTAGTTCCAGTAGAACAACGTTCCTGCGGCATTGGCATCCAGCCATGCCGGGTCGTTGACCTGCGGGTAGGCCTTGGCCAGTTCCTTCATCACGCGCTCGGAGATGCCGAATGCAGCGGCGTACACCATATACCAATCCCACATGGCTATGTCGGCAGCGCCACGGTCGGCGAAGTTCGAGAAGTCCTGCATGTAGCGCTTCAGGCCCAGACACCGTCCCGCCATCTCATGACCCGGTTCGGTCAGTGCGGTTGACGTGCCGCCCAACAGACAGAACAGACCGACCAGCAGAAGCGGCGAACCGGTGATCATGCCGGCCACCATAAAACCAGTGGTCCCATTGACGATCAAGGCTCCGAGGCCAAGCACCACAGCGAGCACACCGGCAACAGCCCATTGGGAAGACGCCGTACTGGTCAATGGAGAGTATTCGGCCGCGCATGAATCCGTGAATTTATTGAGCTCCAGATAGCCGCTTGCCCAGTCCTTGCAGACGTTCTTCATCTGGTTCAGGTCGAATACCGGGCAGCCGACGCGCTGAGAGATGGTAATCAGCAGAGCGAGCAGCGCTTCCTCGGATTGGCTCAGACCAAGTTGTTCGATATTGGACGCCGCATCAAGGCTGGCCGGCAGAATCACGATGGTGCTGGTGTTGCGTGCCGCGTTCATTTTGCCGGGATCTGCGGCAATCATCTGGCTCAGGCCTACTGGCGTGGCTTGGCTCATGTCGATGCCGCGGTACATATCCGCAGGACCAGGATAAATGGCGATGGCCTTTTTGACGGCCAGTGAAAGCATGGTGGCCGTCAGCTCACGGTCGGAGGAGGAGCCGGTAGCGCTCAAATCCACAACCTTGATGAGTCTGGCCGCCGAAGCCGGGCTGATACCGGGCTGGTCACGCCAGTATTCGATGTCGCCGTGGTATTGCGCGCGACGGTTGCTTGCGATGGCGGCCCATACGCCCCATATGCACAGCGCCAAGCCGATCACGATGGTGGCAATCCAGCCGATGAGCCGGATTCGAGCGGCGAGCCGTTGACGGTCAAGCCAACGTTGCTGCTGGTTGTATTCACTGGTTTTGAGGTCGTTGAGATGGTCACCAGGCTGGGTGCGGGCCATATCCCCGGCTTTGCTGGAGTCAAAGGCCGCGACCACGTCCAGATAGTCGCCCGTACGGATGTTGTAGGCCGTGAACGTGTAGCTGCCGTCCGACTCCCGCTTGGTTTCGGAGGTGCGTTCGGTGTGCAACCATGCCCATGAGGTTTTGCCGGTGATGTCTTCAGGGAAGTGCACAGTGCCAGTGACCGTGCCAATGGGCACTTGGTTCTTTTTGCCGAACGGTTCCCATTGGAATGAGGCAACGTCCTGCCACTTGGTAGCCACATTGTGCATGGTGAAGCTCACTTCGAACTTCATGCTGTTGGCTTCGGTGGTTACCGGGATATTCCAGCCGATCTCCACGGTTTTGGTGCTCTTTGAAGACGGACCTGTCTGAATGCCGTCCATACCGGGCGTGTAGGGCTGGGGATTGTCACTGCTCGCACTGACGTCGGCGATATACCAATGGTTGGCATAATCGCTGTTCCATGCCTCGTTGGAAGACACGGCACTGGGCAGTTTGGGCTCGGTCTGCTGGGCATAATCGATGCCATCAGTGACGTTGCGCACACTGATATCGGTAATATCAGTCAAGTTGCCGGGAGCCAGTGAATATTGCTGAAAGAGCTGCTTCCAAGGGCGATCTCCGTCATCATCAGAACGATCGCGAAGCTTGACATCGATACGCTGCGTGACCTTGAGATTGCCATCCGCAGTGGCAGTCACGTCATAGTCAAGCGTGCGATAGCTGAGATCCGCAGAATCGCCAGCCGGCATTATGACCATCATCAATGCGGCAAAGCATGCCACCGCAAACGTAATCAGCGCACTGATAACACCAGCACGGATAAATCGCTTCTTCATACAGTCTTCCCCTAACGACCAGCAATAAGGCCCGCTTGGCTGTTGCCTAGCGGGCCTTCACATCATCAGAACTTGACTTGAGGAGCCTGGCGCGAGGCGTCATCCGCCTCGAAGTACTGGGCCTGCTCGAAGTGGAAGAGACCGGCGATAATGTTGGTCGGCACGGTTTCGATGGCGGTGTTGAGCTTCAGGACCACATCATTGTAGAACTGGCGCGCGTAGGCGATCTTGTTCTCAAGGTCCTTGAGCTGGGCTTGCAGATCCATGAAGTTCTGGTTGGCCTGCAGCTGTGGATATGCTTCAGCGGTGGCCTGAAGGTTGACCAGCGCACGGGACAGCTGGTTTTCGGCGGCGGCACGCTGAGCGGTGGTGGCGTTCGGATCGTTGGCCGCAGCCACCACGCCGGCGCGGGCGGCGGTCACCTGAGTGAACACCTCGGATTCATGGGTGGCATAGCCTTTGACGGTGTTCACCAGATTCGGGATCAGGTCGGCGCGCTGCTTGAGCTGCACGTCGATCTGCGCCCAGCCGTTCTTCACGCGGTTCTTGAGAGTAACGAGGTTGTTGTAAGCACCGACCGCCCAAGCGATCAACGCAACGATAACGACGACAACGACGACAACGACAATGGTGATAATCAGACCTGCACTCATATATGCTCCTTTGCTGGGCCCTTCAGTGACCATTCTTCCACACATCGCGTGAAAACAGGAGTTTTTTACGGCATTCGCCTGGACTACGTCCTTGGAGTGTGGCAGAAACGGCAGAAATCGCACGGAGCGACGAATACCCCGCGAAGTTTCTGCCGTTTCGAGTCGGTCAAACGGCAGAAACTTCGCGTGCCCCTCGTTGAGACGCGAACGTTCTGCCACAAAGAGGGCACACTGCTCTGGTAGCAACACTTTCGAACGGCCGGCGCGCCCAGAAAGCTCTCAGAAAAGCTCCAGATAAGTGAAATCTAAGTTGCCGGCAGCTATCAGGCTCGCTTCAGTGCGCAATCATCGACGGATTCGATAGTGGTTCCCAGACGGTTCGCAAGCGCACCGGCAAGCGCACCCCGCAAATCGCACTACGTATCAATCGGTCCATCTTGGACCGGCCCAGGGGAAGCATCATGTTCGTGCTCAACAACGCCTGGAAAACGGTAATACGGAATAAGGGCCGCAATATTCTCATCGTGCTGATCGTGGCGATTATCGCCGCGGCGGCCACCATCGGATTGGCTATCCGCAATGCCGCTGACAATGCGCGCGAGACCGGGTTGGTCAACACTTCGGTGACCGCGACGATCAGCGTGGACCGCAGCAAACTGATGGAACAGGCGCGCGAATCGCAGTCGAGCGATTCGTCATCTGGCTCCTCGGATTCGTCTGATTCGTCTGATTCATCTGATTCGGACAGCGCGCCTGACTTCGATGCCATGCGTGGTGCTCTCGACAGCAGCAACCTGACCTTGGCCGACTACCAGAAATACGCCAAAGCCTCCAGCGTTTCCGTTTCGTCGTGCTACTCGGAAAGCACCGGCGTCTCCGGCACCGATTCCTTCCAACCGGTGGAGACCAGCACCGCGAACGCGGCGAACTCTTCGGATTCATCGTCTGACTCAGGCTCTTCCAATCAGCAAGGTCAGGGTGGACCCGGCGGTGATATGGGCGGCGGACCAGGCGGCTCCGGGGCTTCCGGCGGCAATACTTCCACCGGAAACGGCGATTCCAGCTCCAATTCCTCCGGTGACTCTGGCTCGTCTTCCGTCGACGGCTCGGACTCATACAATTCTGAATCCGGTTCGTCTGGCAATGATTCCTCATCAGGTAACGGCGACTCACAAGGCGGGCAGCCTGGTGGCATGCGTGGCGGCATGAGTCAGGCAGTCGATTATGTGAGCGAAATCAACGCCACCGTGAATCTTGCGGTGGTCGGTCAGCTGATACTCATCGGACTTGGTCTGACACTCATTTCCGCTCTTGTCGGCATCGTATTCGTCATGCGCTACGAGCCGCTCCAAATTCTCGCCGACCGTTCGTGATCGATTCACGCCCTCGCCGGCGGGGGCTATCGGCTTGCCGACTGGGGGTGGCCATACTCACCGTCTCCCTCAAACCACCCTCAGTCAGCTTCGCTGACAGCTCCCGCCAGCGGGAGCAAGACTTAAGGAACATCACCATGAATACTGCAATCGGAACCAATACCGAAGCCATCGTCATGCCCACTGCCGAACCGGCTTTACAACTGGAGCACGTCTCCTACTCATACACCAAAGGCGGCAAACGTGTGCTGATTGATGAAAACTACGATTTCCGCGCGGGTTCCGTGGTGTCGATCACCGGCCCGTCCGGCGCTGGCAAGACCACGCTGCTCTCGCTGCTTTCGGGGCTGACCATACCCACCAAAGGCCGGGTGCTGCACAATGGGGAGGATCTGGCCAAAGCGGACCGTTACCGGTTCCGCAGTCACGACATCGGCGTGATTTTCCAGAGCTTCAACCTGCTGCCGGCGTTGACCGTGGCAGAGAACATCATCCTGTCCATGGATGCTTCGGGCAAGACTTTCGACCGCCCGAAGAAGCAGATCGCCGCCGAGCTTATCGAAAAGGTGCGTTTGCAGCCGGAGTATTTGAACGAGCGTATCCTGCACCTGTCCGGCGGTGGGCAGCAGCGTGTGGCCATCGCCCGCGCGTTGAGCTACGATCCACAGATTATCTTGGCCGACGAACCCACCGGCAACCTCGACCTCGCCACGCAGGATGACATCATGGGGATTTTCAAGGATTTGGCGCATGCGGAGGGCAAGTGCGTGATCATCGTGACGCACAGTCCCGAGGTCGCCGCCCAGTCCGATGAGGTGTTCCAGTTGGCTCCGTTGCGAGAGCGCTAGCGATGGCACTGCATAGATGCCGACCGGTCGGGCTATGAATGTCATCAGCAAACGTCATCTCTTAGACGTCCACCATACGAACTTAGAATGACCGATAATTAAGCGTTTTGTGGGACAACAAGCCGATTCCAGCATTTCTCCCCTGTTGTCCCACTTATCCGCGGGACAACACGAACATCAAACGATATACACTCGCGTTGTCCCATCCCACAAATCAAAGAATCGTTGGAATAATGCCATTCTTATATTAAGGCCTTGATTCCGCAAACTACAATGTGTGGGACAACACCAGAAAAATGGCGGAATTCCTGCATTGTCCCATTCGGAGACACGATGCGAGAGTGGGTGCTTGGTATGCGAAGGGCCTCTGTACCGAATGAATCGGTACAGGGGCCCTTTGTTTAGCTCCCCTCAGAGAGAGGAGCCAGATAAGAGATCAGTCCTCGAAGGGATCGAAGTCGCGGCGAACGCGGCGGCGCGGGCGCTCGGAGCGCTCTTCGCGGTCGGCGCGGTAGTCGTCGTAGTTGTCGTCGGTGGCGTAGCGCGGGTTGCGGTCGGAGCCACGGCCACGGCCACCACGAGAACCACGGCGGTCATCACGATCGCCACGGTCATCGGAACGACGGCGACGCGGACGATCCTCGTAGTCATCCTCGAAATCGGCGGAGCGACGGCGACGCGGACGATCATCATCGCGGGAATCGCGGTCGTCACGGTCGAAGTCGCGATCATCGGAACGACGGCGACGCGGACGATCCTCGTAGTCATCCTCGAAATCGTCGGAGCGACGGCGACGCGGACGGTCGTCGCGATCGTCGAAGTCGCGATCGTCACGGTCGGAGCGGCGGCCACGGCCACCGCCACGGCGGTCGTCACGGCCACGGCTACCGTGGCGATCATCACGATCGCCACGGCCACCACGGGAACCGGCGTTGTTCTCCTGATCCTCGAAACCGGGGATAGCCAGGGAAATCTTGCCGCGATCGTCAACGCCCTGCACGACGACCTCAACGGTGTCGCCTTCCTTAAGCACGTCCTCAACGGCGTCGATACGCTCGCCGTTGGCCAGGTTGCGAATCTGGGAGATGTGCAGCAGACCGTCGGTGCCAGGAGTGAGGTTCACGAAAGCACCGAAGCTCGTGGTCTTGACGACCTTGCCGTTGTAGGTCTCGCCGGCCTCAGGCACGTGCGGGTTGGCGATGGAGTCGATGATAGACTTGGCCTTCTCGGCAGCCTCGCCACCTTCGGAGGAGATGAAGACGGTACCGTCATCCTCGATAGCGATCTCAGCACCGGTGTCTTCCTGAATCTGGTTGATCATCTTGCCCTTCGGGCCGATGACCTCGCCGATCTTCTCGACCGGAACGGTGGTGGTGATGATGCGCGGAGCGAACTCGCTCATCTCAGCCGGGCCGTCGATGCACTCGTTAATGACCTCGAGAATCGTGGCGCGAGCTTCCTTGGCCTGCTGCAGAGCGGCGGCCA
>ENA-OXVN01000238-OXVN01000238.1-human-gut-metagenome-genome-assembly--contig:-NODE-238-length-9994-cov-13.1656_pt1 | contig 9994 bp, 9 predicted proteins | sample MGYA00249251_ERZ652698 | MGnify/ENA primary metagenome ERZ652698 (study PRJEB26925, sample SAMN05826886) | human gut metagenome | biome: ENVO:2100002; feature: ENVO:00000062; material: ENVO:00002003...
GCGACTACGTGACCATGAAGTGGTGGAACGACCTGTGGCTCAACGAGTCCTTCGCGGAGTTCACCTCCACGCTGGCCACCGCCGAGGCCACCGAATGGCACGATGCCTGGGCCACCTTCTGCTCCGGCGAGAAGAGCTGGGCGCTGCGTCAGGATCAGCTGCCCACCACGCATCCGATCGTCGCCCCGATCAACGACCTCAACGACACCTACGTCAACTTCGACGGCATCACCTATGCCAAGGGCGCGTCCGTCTTGAAACAGCTGGTGTTCTACGTGGGCCGTGAGCGCTTCTTCGAAGGCATCCACAACTACCTCATCCGCCATGCCTATTCCAACGCCACGCTGGCCGACCTGCTGGGCGAGCTGGAGAAGACCTCCGGCCGTGACCTGAAGGCCTGGAGCGCCAAGTGGCTCGAGGAATCCGGCATCAATACGATCGCCGCCGATATTAAGATGAACGCCAACGGCACCATCGCCGAGCTCAAGCTCACCCAGAGCGCCCCGGCCGAGCACCCGGTGCTGCGCCCGCATCGTCTGGCCATCGGTTCCTACAACGAAGATGCCGAGACCGGCAAGATCGTGCGCACTGAACAGTTCGAGCTCGATGTGGACGGCGAGACCACCATCGTCGAAGCCGCGGCCGGCAAGCAGCGCCCGGCCTTCGTGCTGATTAACGACGATGACCTGACCTACACCAAGATTCGCTTCGATGCCGAGTCTCAGGCCTTCGCCGAAGCCAACCTGCAGCGTTTCGACGATGCTCTGGCCCGCGCCGTGACCTGGCTCGCCTTCTGGGATATGACCCGTGACGGCGAATTCCCGGCCGAACGCTTCGTGGACATGACCCTGCGTCTGCTGGCCACGGAAACCGAATCCACCACCTTCCGCTATGCACTGGCCTGCATGAGCACCACCGCCCACCACTATGTGGCCCCCGCACGTCGCGAGGAGGTGCTGCGCCACGTGGCCGCCGAGCTGTGGACGCTGGCCAACGCCGCCGAAGCTGGTTCGGACACCCAGTTCCAGCTTGCCACCGCGTACCTGGGCTATGGCGAAGAGGGTGACGCGGCATTCGCCGCCAATGCGCGTGGTCTGCTGGACGGTACCGTGACGCTGGACGGTCTGGACATCGACAACAACTTCACATGGACCATCATCCAGTCGCTCACCTCCGTCAACGAGATGACCAACGAGGACGTGGACGCGCAGCTTGCCAAGAAGGACACCACTGAAAACCGTGAGTTCGCTTACGGCGCTCGCGCTTCGATGGCCACGGTTGAGGCCAAGGAATGGGCTTGGGATCAGGCGCTGCACAACGACGAACTGACCAACTCCCAGCTTGAGGCCGTGGCCCGTGGCTTCTCCGCCACTCCGCGAGCCGATCTGGTCGAGCCGTTTGCTGCCAAGTATTTCGAGACCGTTGACTGGGTCTGGGCCAACAAGACCTATCACATGGCCGAGGCGTTGCTCAACGGCCTGTACCCGGGCTACGCCGATCCCGCCACGCTGACCAAGCTTGGTGACGCCTGGCTTGAGGAACACATTGCCGCCGACAACGCCCTGAAGCGTCTGATCGTCGAAAACGTGGCCTCCTCCCACCGCACCCTCAAGGTCCGCGAATACAACGAGGCCCTCTGATTTCTGGCTCCCCTCTCTGAGGGGAGCCCCTTCCGCGAGGAACCTCGTCCACATTCCAACATAAAACCCGCAACCAATCCCCAACAGCGTATTCTCACTCAAGGCCGGCAATGTACTGGTCGACGAGCGGAAGGATACGGGGAATGATTGCGGTTTTTTCCATTACCTCACTGCTGCTGATTCTGCTGGCTGGAGTCGGTGCGGGATTCGTGGGGTATGCGGTGGGCGCATCGTCGCTGGTCTCATATCCGGCGTTACTCGTCTTCGGTATTCCGCCTGTACTGGCAAACGCTTCTAACACCGTAGGTGTGTGGTGGGCACTGGCATCGGTGGCGTTATGGGTGCCCGCCGCGAGCTCAAAGGCCAGTCGCTCCGCGCGATTACTTACGTGACCATCGGTGCGTTCGGCGGTGTGGCCGGCGCGTTCTTGTTGCTCAAACTTGACCCAAGTGTCTTTGAATTCGCCGCACCGGTGCTGATTCTGCTGAGCTCGCTGATCATTGCTAGAAGCCCGTCTTTGTCGGTGATGAGCAGAGATGCGCTTCCGGTGTAGCTTCCGTATGCCTTATTGGGGGCTAGCTTGACGCCGTCCAGCATGGGCAGTTGTTCTTCGGAGCCTTGGTTTGTGGTCCATAGACGCCCCTTGGCGTCAGTGTGAACCAAGGGGATCTCGTAGATGCCTGGGTTCGAGGCATTGACTGAATTCGCGAACTGGTCAACGGATACTTTGGCCGAGTACCCGTATTCTGGTTGGCTCATCTCGTACATGCGCCCACGGAAGTCCACTACCGATGTTGTCGATGTACTTCCGGCCATCGCGATCAATGTCGGCTCGGTGCCGGTTGGAGTGTCTTCAGCAGTTGCGAATGCGGGAGCACCCAGACTAAGGGCGCCGACCAGACAGGTCAGTAAAACAAGCCCCCGCAATTATTTTCTTACGTTCATAACGCTCTTTACAAGAGAGAACAAGATTCAGGTAACCGTTGCAAAAGCAAGGGATGTGCTTGCCTTTGCAACGGTTCCAAGATCAGGCATATTTTCGTGGATTACCGTTGAAGCGCAGTTTGCTGCCGATTTGAATTCAGTCCTGGTATTCAACGGCTTGACCGCCGGCAATCCTGCAGCCTCGTTTATCTTCGCAAAAAATGAGATCTTTGATACTTGAATGCCGCTATTTCCTGTCGAGCTGCCGACTGACCCTCCTGACGAGGATTGCATACCATTTTGAAAGAAATCCATACCGGAAATGCATCCTCCGCCGGTCCCGTGAAATCATTCGTATATCGTTGGAGCCATGGACAGGGATCAAGCAGAGAAGCTTGGGAAACCATCCAGACAACTGAGCCAACAACAGCACAACGTAAGGACTCGAAGGAGAAATCATGGTCAGCAAGTGGGCGAAAGCATGCTCAATAATCAGTGCAACCGCACTATTTCTAGGGTTTTCCGCTTGTGGTTCAGCGAACACCAACAGAAGCGGAACCGCGGAAGGAATCACCGCCGAGGACGTCGAGAAAGCCCTGACCGATAACAGCAAGACGGTAGAGCTGACGTTCTGGGCACCCTCCTACAATGCGATGAAAGCATCCGTCGAAGCATTCCAAAAGAAATACCCGCATATCAAAATTGATTTCGTAAACCCCGGTTCGTCTTCCGACTTCAATACGAAACTACAGAACGCCATCACCGCCAAAAAGGGAGTGCCCGAGGTCGTCCAGTTCGGTTACGACAGTTACGGCCAGTTCGCCATGACCGGCGGATTGTTGAACTTCAAGAACGACAGTCTCGAAAAATACTTGGGAGACAAGTATCTGGACGCCGCATGGAAAGGTGTTCATCTGGCTGGCGGCTTGTATGCGATTCCGCAGGATATCGCACCCATGGTCATGTATGTTCGTCAGGACATCCTCGACCAGTATGGGTTGAAAACACCGACCACATGGGATGAATTCTATGAGATCGGCAAGCAGTTGCATGAGAAGAATCCCGACCTGTACATGAGCTATCTGGAACTTGGCCAAAGCAAATACTGGTCCAACTATTATCGGGAAGCCGGCGCCAAGATCTGGGGAGTGGGCTCCGACACCTCCCTATCCCTTGACTTCGACTCCGACAAAGCCAAGAGCGTAGACGAATTCCTCACCAAGTGCATTAAGGACGGTGTGCTAGAACCGGTCAACAGTGGTACGGACGAATTCAACCGCGATATGAACAACGGACGATACGCTTCCTGGATCGATGAAGAATGGCGAGGCAACCTCATCCGCTCCAGCTTCCCCTCCCAGTCAGGCAAATGGAAGGTATATCAGCTGCCCTCATGGGAGAAGGGTGCAAAAAGCGTCACCACTGGCGCAGGTTCCGTACTGAGCGTAACCGCCGCCACCGATCCGAGCAAACGCGCCGCCGCTATCGCATTCGCTGACTGGATCAACTCATCCGAGGAATCCATTCAAGCGTTCCAAGATTCCAACAACGGTTTCTTCTTCATGGCCGCCAAGAGCTTCCGCGACAATTATGGAGAAGGCGAAGAAGACCCGTACTTCGGTCAGAATGTCAGCAAACTGTATTTCGAAGCAGCGGACAACATCAACAGCGACTGGGAGTATCTGCCGTTCGGAGTCCAATTGGACACGATGTTCACTGATGTGATGGCACCCGGTCTGGAAGCCAAGGAAGACGTCGCCACGACCGCCGGCAAATACAGTGACGCGATCAAGAACTATGCGGAAAAACAAGGATTCACGGTCACAGTGAAGTGACCTGCGTTAATCGTGGGCGGGCGTCCTTTCTCCTCTTCCTTCTTCCTCGGAGGGAGACGCCCGCCCTCCTCCAATTCCCTTAAAGGAGTTACCCATGGTTAGAAAACCAAAACAGCAATACATGGGATGGGTGTACTGCCTGCCGTACACGTTGGCGTTCCTGTTCGGCACCATCATCCCCATGCTCTACTCGGTGTATTTGAGCCTGTTCACCACCCGGATGGTAGGCGGCACACAGTTCGTCGGCTTTGAAAACTATCTGACGGCGTTCAAGGACGTTCAGTTGTGGAACGGTTTCACCAAAGTCAGCGTGTATTTCATAATCCAAGTGCCGTTCATGCTGATTTGTGCGACGATTCTCGCATTGATGTTGGATTCACAGCGTATCAAGCATGTGGCGTTGCCGCGGATTCTCCTGTTCCTCCCGTATGCGGTGCCCGGCGTGGTCGCCGCCCTCATGTGGGGTTACATTTATGGCGACAGATACGGGCTGATTGGTCAGTTCTTCCGCGCCATCGGATTACCAGCGCCGGACCTGTTCTCCGGGAAACTCATCCTGTTCGCCATCGCGAACATCACCACTTGGGTGTATGTGGGTTACAACATGCTCATCATCTACTCATCATTGAAGGTGCTTCCAGAAGAACTGTATGAGTCCGCGCGAATCGATGGGGCATCGGAATTCCGTATCGCCTGGTCCGTGAAGATCCCTCAAATCAAGGGAACCCTGATCATGACGCTCCTGTTCTCCCTGATCGGAGCATTCCAGTTGTTCAACGAGCCAAGCACGTTGAAGAACATGTCCTCCAGTGTCATCAACAGTTCGTTCACCCCGAACATGTACAGCTACAATCTCGCGTTCGCCGGCAATGACATCAACTACGCGGCCGCCGTATCCCTGATAGTCGGCGTAATCACGATGCTCATCGTCGCGGTTGTGCGTATCGGTGGAAATCGTTGGGAGGAGAAGTAAAGATGACCGCTTCGATTCAAACCGTAATCCGTAAACGTCAGGATAAACGCAATCTGAAACTAGCGTTGGAAGACCATCGAACCCGTGTAGCCAAAGCCCAGAAAATCCAGTTGACGACCATGCAGAAGATTATGAACGTGATCGTCCATGTACTCATGGCGCTCATGGTCCTCTACTGTCTCATCCCGCTTATCTGGCTGCTGTTCTCATCCACGAAAACGAATGAGGGATTGTTCAGCTCGTTCGGACTCTGGTTCGCATCCCAGAACGCGTTCCTCCAGAACCTGCATGACACGTTCACCTTCCAGGACGGCATCTACGTCAAATGGCTGTGGAACACGATTCTGTACGCGGTCGCAGCCGGACTGGGTTCCACGATCTTCGCCACGTTCGCTGGATATGCAGTTGCGACCATGAGATTCCCCGGACGGAAACTCCTGCTGACCGTCACCTTGGCGTTCATGTCGATTCCGAGCAGCATCATCACCGTCCCCCTGTACCTCATGTATTCGAACATCGGCTTGGTGGGCTCCATGTGGAGCGTCATCATCCCGCAACTGTCGAACGCATTCGGCTTATACCTGATGATCATTTTCGCCCAAACATCCATCCCCGTCAGCCTGCTGGAAGCGGCTAAGCTGGACGGAGCCAACTCCTGGCAGGTGTTCTGGAAGGTCGCGTTCCCGCTCCTGTCACCCGGTTTCGTGACCGTACTCCTGTTCGCTTTGGTCGGCGCTTGGAACAATTACTTCCTGCCGTTGATCATGCTGTCCGATGCGAACAAGTTCCCGTTGACGGTCGGCTTGAACGTGTGGCTGCGTTTGGGGCAGGACTCCATGTACTATGCAACGCCGAACAATCTGATTCTCATGGGGTCGCTCATCGCCATAATCCCCTTGATCATCGCATTCCTGTCCTTGCAGAAATACTGGCAGAACGGTCTGTCCGCCGGAGCTGTCAAACAATAAACCGAACTCTTTTAGAAAGCAGCAACCATCATGACCACCATCACTTTCCCCTCCGGCTTCCTTTGGGGAGCGGCCACTGCCGCACATCAGATCGAAGGAAACAACGTCGCCTCCGACCTGTGGGAGAAGGAGTATGCGCCGGATACGACCATCAAGGAACCTTCGGGCGACGCATGCGACAGTTACAACCGGTTCGAGGAAGACATCCAACTGCTCGCCGACGCAGAATTGAACACATACCGGTTCTCTCTTGAATGGGCGCGCATCGAACCCGTACAAGGCGTAATCTCGAACGCGCAACTTTTACACTATCGCCGGATGATTGAAGCATGCCAGAACAGGGGAGTGGAACCGTTCGTCACTCTCCACCACTTCAGCAACCCCGCCTGGTTCACCCATAACGGAGGCTGGAAGGCCGGGGATGCGGTCGAACTGTTCCTCAAATACGTGGAAACCGTAAAACCAATCCTCAAAGACGTCAACTGGATCTGTACCATCAACGAACCCAACATGGTCGCGCAGGACAAAAACGTCAAGCCCGGCCCTGATCCCCGTATCCCCTATCTTCCTCCCGTCGACCCGCAGGTCAGGGATACGCTCATCGAAGCACACCAGAAGACAAGAGCACTCCTGTCGGATCTTCAGGCAAAGACCGGATGGAGCCCCGCAACCATCACCTATGAAGCACTTCCCGGCACCGACGCCGATGCCGCATCATTTGCCAAGAACCGTGTGGATGATTTCATCACCCCAGCAGCCGGAGACGATTACATCGGCGTGCAAGCATATCAAAGGTTCTTCATCGACGAGAACGGTCCAGTACCGACGCCAGACGGATTGGAGATGACGAAGAACGGTTGGGAATACTATCCCCAATCCTTGGGCAAAGCCGCGGCAAAAACTTGGGAGCTTGGCGAGCATACGCCGCTCGTCGTCACCGAAAACGGATTAGCCACCGACGACGACCGGCAGCGTATCCGTTACACGACCAGCGCATTGCAGGCATTACATGAGGTCATGGAAGGCGGGGCGGATGTACGGGGCTACATACATTGGAGTCTCCTCGATAACTACGAATGGGGCTCCTATGATCCCACGTTCGGACTCATCGCAGTGAACAGGACAACATTCGAACGACAGCCGAAACCTTCCCTCAACTGGTTGGGAAGCATCCAACGGGAAGGATTAACCATCTAAAACAGAGTCCATTAACCACTGTGCCGTGGAAGAGAGACGCCGACCATGCTGAAGAAGATCGAACATCATCTCAACCTGCCCGCACTCACCTTCCTGGAAGCAGGGAAAGAAGACTGCGTCCCCTACAACATGTGGGGGCCGGGCGAACGTGCGGTGAACGTGATCCACTTCGTCAAAAGCGGGGCCGGCGTCTACAACATCAACAACGAGCAGCAGATCGTCTCCGAAAACCAGTGTTTTCTCGTACCGCGCGGCGTCACCACATTCTGGCAGGCCGACGGGATAAAACCATGGGATTACTGGTGGATCTGTTTCCTCGGGGAGGATGTTCCTGAATTATTGGAATCCTGCGGATTCGACGGCCAACATTACGTGCTCACCCTCGAAGATGCCACTCCGATTTGGGATAGCATCGATATGATTCTCACCCATGCCGACAGGGCCGCAGGAAGCGGCCTGATCATTCAAGCCGAAATGCTCCGCATCTTCGCATGCCTGCAACAGAACTCGCATCAGGCGTCCAAACAGGAGGAGCCGGCCGACAGTTACATCGTCCAACGAGCCATCCAACTCGTGAACGACCATGTCAGCGACGGCATCACCGTCAAGGAACTCGCCGAACGCCTCTACATCAGCCGTACCAAACTCAACAAGATCTTCCGTGAAGACATGGGAGTCAGTCCACACGATTTCATCATCCACTCAAGAATGGCAAAAGCCGGCGAACTATTAAGCAAAACGAACATGAGCATCGCCGAAATAAGTAAAATCGCCGGCTACGACACCCCATTCTCATTCAGCCGAGCGTGGAAACAACATTTCGGTGTTCCACCAGCCGTCAGCCGAGCACAGAAAAACGACTTGACCCAATGGGGTATCAAAAACATGGGTAAGAACAAGTGGGTCAGAACTCAAGGGCAGTAAGCATCATTAGGTTGCCACTGCCATCCATCGTGTAGATGGCTGTATGCGCTGAGAGCGACATGTTGACGGATACCATCAAAACCGAAGCGAACTCATTCCCATAAAGGCCAAGCAAGCCGCTGCAGACGCTACCGCACAGCTCAAGCACATCGAGGCTACCGACGCCGCCGAACGGGCTTGCGCCAATTCCGCTGCCTCTGACGACCCGGCTGGGGTTGCTGGAGCTGATAGCACTGCCGTTTCTAGCGCCGACTCCGGTGCCGCCTCATCGGTCGCCGCGCCTCACCGCCTACCGGAACAACTTGTGCAGCCTATGAACCAAGACTCTTGGTGGGTGTGGCTGGGCGTGGTCGCCGTCGCCATCTATTCCGGCTACCTCGGTGCAGGTGCTGGCACCTGCGCTCTCGCCGTGCTTGACGCCGCAAAAATCGGCCCATTCCATAAAATCAACGCGTTGAAAACCCTCATCGGCACCGGAGCGAACATCAGCGCTTCGGCGGTATTCATCATTCAAGGTGCGGTCGATTGGCCGGCCGCCATCATGCTATGCATCGGATGCTTTATCGGCGGCTACATCGCGCCGCCCATCACCCGCAAAATCCCCGCGAATATCATGCGCGCCGCCGCTGTCATCGCCGGCATCGTGCTCACCATCGATCTAGGCCTCAAAACCTATTGATTGATGTCATACGCTGATGCGCTGCGAGAAATGGGATTGCTGACTGGAGCACAGGCATTGTCCACTATCGAGGAGGTGGCTGTCGGCGATGATGACAGATTTACGGCATTGCACACCATGCTGCTCAGCGGGGTGGCCCCTCGGTTAGCTCGATGTTTTGCTTCGCTGAGGGCCGTTCAGTGGGGTGTTTCCTCGGTTTGGTCGAGGTTTTGCTTCGCTGGTGACTGCTCAGTGGGGTACATCCTCAATCGGCTCGAGGTTTTGCTTTGCTGAGGGGCTGTGAGCGGGGTGAATTTTCGACTGGTTCGTGGTTTTGCCTCGCTGAGGGTTGTTCAGTGGGGTGTTTCCTCGGTTGATCCGATGATTTGCTTCGCTGATGGACCCCCGGCGCAGATTCCGTGGCGGTTTTTCGTTGGGTTGGTGTTTGGGGTGGAGCGCAGCGACTACGATGGTGCGGGTAACGCGATACAAGGAGTGGAACTTCATTATGCCGAACATGTTTGGAACCGATGGCGTACGAGGACTGGCCAATAGGGATTTGACCGCACGACTGGCGCTGGATCTGGGCGACGCCGCCGTGCGTGTGCTCGGTGACGCCGGTACGCAGGACGACCAGCCCGAGGGCCGCCGCCGTGCGCTGGTGGGCCGTGATACCCGAGTTTCCGGTGATTTCCTCGCTTCCGCGCTGTCCGCAGGCATGTCAGCCGGCGGCTTCGACGTGATCGATGCCGGCATCATCCCCACTCCTGGCGTGGCCTACCTGACCAGCGTGCTCAACGTCGAAATGGGTGCCGTGATTTCCGCCTCCCACAACCCGATGCCCGACAACGGCATCAAGTTCTTCGCGCGCGGCG
>ENA-OXVN01000261-OXVN01000261.1-human-gut-metagenome-genome-assembly--contig:-NODE-261-length-9168-cov-59.7744_pt1 | contig 9168 bp, 10 predicted proteins | sample MGYA00249251_ERZ652698 | MGnify/ENA primary metagenome ERZ652698 (study PRJEB26925, sample SAMN05826886) | human gut metagenome | biome: ENVO:2100002; feature: ENVO:00000062; material: ENVO:00002003...
ACAGGGGATTAACTATCTGTCAACCCTACCAATCGGCGGCTACATCGCGTGTTGTGGGGTGGTGGTGAAACTTGTTGGGGTTCGCGGACGCGGTTTAAGCACCAGATCAGTGGAGTGTGAATAGTGGTTTAGTATTTTGGCCTTTCGGCGTATGAATCCGGTGCTTGTTCTTCGGCTTCGTCTCAGTGCCTGAAATGGCTGAAAAACTCGATGGTCTCGGGATCCTGCGACTCGTCCATCACCTCGGCGGGTGTGCCGTTCTCGACGATGACGCCGTGACGGAGCAGTACGATGCGGTCGGCCGCGTCGTGGGCGAAGCTCATTTCGTGCGTGGCCATGAGGATTGTGGTGCCTTGGGCCTTTAACTCGGCAACCATGTTGAGCACTTCGCCGACCAGCATCGGATCAAGAGCGGATGTGATCTCGTCAAGCAGCAGCAGTTCCGGGTCGGTCATCAGTGCGCGCGCAATCGCCACGCGCTGCTGCTGGCCGCCAGAGAGCTGATCAGGGTAGGCGCTGGCTTTATCGCGCATGCCGATGCGTTCAAGCAGTTCCATAGCGCGGGTTTCGGCGCGACCCTTGCTCCAGTGGTGAACCTTGATTGCGGCAAGGGTCACGTTCCTGAGCACCGACATGTGGGGGAAGAGGTTGAACTGCTGGAACACCACGCCGATACGTGCGCGAATCTTGTCCTGGTCGGCACGCGGGTCGGTGATATCGGTATTGCCCAGCCAAATCTGGCCGTCATCGACCTGTTCAAGCAGGTTGACGCATTTCATCAATGTGGATTTGCCTGAACCGGAAGGCCCCAGCAAAGCCACCACCTCATGTTGGTGAATGTCAAAGGAAATGCCACGCAGCACCTGCGTGTTTCCAAACGATTTGCGCACGTCATCAAGACGCAGCACCGTCTTGTTGCTCACGGGGGAGTCACTCGCCTCGGTGTTGATATTGGTTATTTCGCTCATACCGTTCCTCCGCTGAGTTCGCGTTTACGCAGGCGTTCCGTGTACCAGTCGTTCAGCAGGATGAACGGCACGCTCATCAGGATGAACAGCAGGCTGGCGACCACATACGGCGTGAAGTTGTAGGTGCTGGCCACGTCGATCTGTGCGGCGCGCACGGCATCCACCGCACCCAGCACGGAAATCAGGCCGACGTCCTTTTGCATGGAGATGAAGTCATTCATCAGTGCGGGCGCGACTTTGCGCAATGCCTGAGGAATGACGATCAGTCGGGTCGTCTGGCCGGAGGTCAGGCCCAACGAGCGGGCCGAGGCTCGCTGAGAAGGATGTACGTCGTTAAAACCGGCACGCAGCACCTCGGAGACGTAGGCGCTGTATCCCATTACCACTGCAATGGTGCCGAGTACCGAGGGATCGATACGGCCGAACAAGCCTAGGCCGGGAATGCCGAAACCGATTAGATACAACACGACGATAATAGGCACGCCGCGCATCACAGTCGTGTAGATCAATGCCAGGATACGCAGCGGGAACAGAATAGGGGAGCGGCTGGTGCGCACCAATGCGATCAGCGTGCTGAGAATCGCCACGCCGACCACTGCGACGAGCAGAACGCGGATGTTGAGCCATAGGCCGTCAAGCACATGGGGAAACGATTTGACGAAGTATTCGCCGGAGAAGAAGGTCTCCTTGACTCGTGGCCAGCCGGGGGAGAGCTTCAGGCCGATGACGATGACCACAACGAACACAATGGTGCTGATCAGACTGGTAATCGTCGATTGAATTTGCTGATGAACACGATATTGGCGTCGTTTGAGCTCGACCTGACTTACCTCGTGTCCGTCAGGGGCATTGTGCTGCCTGGTTTCGGTTGGTGCTGCGGTCATGTGATGAATGTCGCTCGCTTCCTGAATGCCGGAATGGCCGGGTGTCACAGGAAAATTTCCGCAGCGCCCGGCCAAGGTGTTGTGACCTTATGATGTGAGCCTACTCCACTTACTTCTTCAGTTCGGTCAGGTCGGTGGTGTACTCGGCCAGCCACTTGTCCTGAAGCTTCTTGATGGTGCCGTCGGCGTTCAGGTCATCCACTGCCTTGGTCACGGCTGCAGTTAGCTTGGAATCCTTCGGCAGCACGATGCCCATGCCGCTCTTGTCTTCGGAGTCAGGCAGACGGCCGAGCACCTTGGCGTCCTTGACCTGCTCGGACTGCACCATGTACACGCATTCCACGGTGCTGGTGACCAGTGCGTCGATCTGACCGGCGTCAAGTGCCTGAGCCAGTGCGGCATCATCATTGAACGTCTGGATGTCGTCCTTGATGTTCGCCTTGGCGTAGTCGTAGGCAAGGGTGCCGACCATGACGCCCACGGTCGCATCCTTCAGATCGGATACCTTGGTGGCGTTGGCGAACTTGCTGTCTTTCTTGACCACGACGGACTGGCTGTCGTTGTAGTAGCTGGACGAGAAGTCAACGGCCTTCTTGCGCTCGTCGGTGATGCCGAACTGCTGGATGTTGAGATCCCAGTCCTTGGCGCCGGGAGCGATGGCGGTGTCGAATGCGGTGCGGGTCCACACCACGTCGCTCTTCTTGAAACCGAGCTTGTCGGCCACTGCGTAGGCGACGGCCGCCTCGTAGCCCTCACCGCTTTCCGGCTTGTCGTTCATAACCCACGGCTCGTAGGCCGGCTGTCCGGTGGCGATGGTCAGCTTGCCCGGCTTGTACGTCTGCTGGGTGATGTCGTTCGAATCGGCGGAATTGGATGCGGTGGACTGGCCGGAACCGCAGGCTGCGGTGAACGACAGAGCCAGGATGCTGGCGGTGGACGCAATGGTACGGACGATGTGTTGCTTATTGAACATGGGCTTCCTCTCCTCAAGTGTTCGTCATGCACACGGTTCAAAGTCGTGCTTGATGCATGCGCGCCAATTGTATGGCTATTGGGTTACTACAAAACAGCGATATTCTCGGATGCTGGTTATCTCCATTGCTTATGGCCGGCTAGAGCCGCGCAATCTGGCGCGTAAGCGAACGAATATCTCATATTGGCGCAGAGCGAAATGGCGTTCACTGTTCGAGTGTGAAGCCGTCGAATACGAATCCCGGACTGACCACACAGGAGACCAGCGCATCGCCCTGGCCAGGCACTGTGCGCTGCCAGACGCCAGCCGGTACGACCGCATGTCCCGATACGGTTACGTCGGCCTGATCGGTGGTGATGCCGGAACCCAGGGTGATTACGGTTCGCTTGGATTCGTCGGATTCCGGAGTCTCGCCGCTGCCGCCGAGTTCCAGCTTGACCGATGCCGGGCCATGCCACAGCCAGACCTCATCCGCATCGACCTTATGCCAGGTGCTGGCATCTCCCTCGGGCAGCAGGAAGTAAATCAGTGACGATAGCGGTCGGCCTGAAGCCTCATCTGTGTGCGGGGATTGCCAGTCACGCGTGTACCAGCCGCCTTCGGGGTGGGCTTCCAGTCCAAGGCGTTCCACTATGGACCGGGCGTATGGACTCATGTCTTGCAAAGCGACGCTCATAATGAGATCTCCTGTTCTTGGCGGGTTTGCTGGTTTTGGCTTCTTGATATCAGGTCGGGTCAGCGGTGTCACCAGATGTTGTTGTAGGCTTCGCGCCCGGATATCACCGTGGCTCGGTTCGTGCCTGCGCCGTGCTTCACCAGTGTTTCCAGTGTTTCTTCGATGCCGGCCGGAGATGATGTGTCGACGGGGATGTCGAAGAACGCGAAATCAGCCAATGCGCCCGCGTTGATCTGTCCAATGCGGTTTCGGCCCACGTGCATACCCATGGAGGCGGCACCGCCCAGCGTCATCATACGAATCAGGCGATGTGTCAGATCGTCGCTGGCATAGCCTTGTTCGCGGGCCAGGTCGTAAAGCATCGACACGTCATCAAGCAGATCGAGGGTCGGCGTGCTGGAGAGCGAATCGGTGCCCACGCTTACCAGATTACCTTCCTCGAGGTATTCGCGCACCGGTGCATCTTTGCCGGTGTTGGTAATGCGATTCGATCGGGGGCACAAGGCCACGCCCACGCCGCGCTGACGTAGAATACGCCGATCCTCGCCATTGGCCCACACGCCGTGTGCAATGTGCACATCCGGGCCAAGCGAGCCAAGCTGATCGACGAACTGGATGGCGGAGGCACCTTTGCCCACGTCCTTGAGCTGCCGGTAGCTTTCCCAATCGTGGTCACGCCAGTCGGACGCCGAATAAGTGGTGAGTACCGGCGGATAAGTGCCGGCCTCGAGCGGGGTCTCCGCCAGATGGATATGCAGTCGCATGTTCAGCTGACGAGCAATGTCTGGAAGATCAACGAACGGTTCGGACTCCAGCGTATACGGAGCATGCGGGCTGATGCCGAGGTTCGGCAGCTGCTCCTCGCTCATCCGGCGCAACTGCCGGATGAGCTCGGTGCGGCCCTTTTCCATCCATTCGTCGTTGTGCCAGCCCATTACCTCCCAATAAGCGATGCCGTGCATGCCCTGCGAAGCCAGCGCGCCGGCGGCGTCCAAATCGGTGACGATGTCTGCGGCGGCCGTCGTTCCCGATTCAACCATCTGGCGAGCACCGTCCTCGGCCCACTGCTTCCATGGCTGGGTCTTCTGCGCCTCGGCGTACACCTCGTTGAATGCCAGTTCCCAGGCGCGGAACCGATCGTAGGTGCCTTGCCCGACCTGCACCATGCCGCTGTACTGCAGATGAGTGTGCGCGTTGACCAATCCGGGGGTGAGCACCCCATCCCAATGCCGTTCACGGATGGTGCCGTGAGACGTCATTTCCTGCTTCAGCGCCTCCAGCACCCAGCGGCGTTTACCTACATGAACCACGCGGTCGCCATGTATGGCAACTGCGCCATCGATGATGACGGGGCCCGTCACGGGGATGATGAGTTTGGCGGAATACAGCGTCACGTCATCGATAAGCTCGGTATCGACGGTCGGCCAGGTGTTGTCGGTCATATTCTCCTCGCTGCGTTGTGTTCGGTGCCGTGTCTATGGCTATCGGTCGGCGTTCTCTCGGTCGTTTTCCGCGAATCTGGTCAGTCGCCAATCGTAGCCGTTGTCCTCCACGGCATGGCTGGCTCGGTATCCGCGCGCCTTGAGCGCGCTGGCGGCGATGCGCTGGTCGGTCGCTGCGTCAAGTCTGATAAGCGTGTGATCCAGTGTGCCTCGATGTTCCAGAAGATATGCGACGGCGCTGGCCTGTACGGCGAAGCTCAGATCCATGATCTCGATTGGATTGCCGCCTCCCACCGTGTAGTTCACGCCATCGCCGTCGGCGATTAGCGTGAGCGTTGGTCCGTCGGGAACATTGAGTTGCACGGTGTCCCTGTTGACCTGTGGGGTGAAGTCGCTTACCTCGTCCAAGGCGATTTCGTTGGCGATGCCGCCGATCACTGCGAGCGCCGCGCCCTCGTGCATTGCGCGCATGTGCTCAAGTGTGACTGTATGTCTCACGCCAGTGGCGGACACCACCATATCCGCGCAAGGGAGTGCCTCGTCAATGTCTTGTGCGGCGAAGCCGTCGAACACCGCTTTGAGCGAAGCCACTGGATCGATATCGCAGATGGTGACTTCGGCTCCAAGCGCGCGAATACGCCGTGCGAAGCCTTGGCCGACCGGGCCGTAGCCGATGACGGTGACGTTCTTACCGTCGAATGCATGCTCGCCGAGAATGCGCTGCATGGTGGTCACGCATGTCTCCCCAGTGCCGTGGGCGTTGTCGAATCCGGTTTTCAGCACACTGTCGTTAACGGCTACGACCGGGTAGGTGAGCGCTCCCGCTTCCTGCATCTGCTGGAACGCGCGTATGCCACTGGTCGTTTCCTCGGCCACTCCAATGAGATTCGCCGTGAGCTCGGGGCGTTCGAGCGAGGCGAGACGGGCGAAGCTGGCACCATCGTCGATGATGATGTTCGGCTGTATCTTGTCCAGCAGGCGCAGGGCTGCCTCGTGCGCCTGTTCCGCGGTCCAGGCTCGGCTGGATTCGACCGTGATTCCTTCTCGGCGCAGCTGTTCCGCCACTCGGGGATCCGTGGAATCCGGGCCGCAATATACGCCGACGATTGCGCCGGTGGCCTTAAGCTTGCGCAGCAGAATCGCGGTTTTTGGCTCCAGTATCAGGCAGACGGCAATACGAATGCCTGAAAAATCGACGCGGGTGGTGAGGTCATCCATGGTGTCGCGTAATACCGGCATGTGCTGTTCCGCGTACTCCATTGCCTCCAGCCCACTTGCCGTGCGCATGTCGGCAATGGAATCAATGCTTTGTGTGCCGTCACATAGGAATTCCTCGCTGTGCCCGTCGGTCATCGTGGCATCTTCGACGGTCATGCCCCATTGCTGGGCCTGAGACTTGATTTCGGCATGCTTCTGCGGCTCCGGAATCGCGAGGCGGGCTCCTGCCAGTGATCGATTCGTTTTCTGGGATCGGGCTGCCGCCCACGCCGCAAAATCGCTGTCTGCCGTAATGCTTTTCTTCATATTCTCATGGTACGCATGCATGCCGCTGCTCTGCCGCTGTGCGTGTGGTGTGGGTGAAGAGCATGCTTGGGCGCGTTGCGTGCGTCGACTTCGGCAGCTTCGAACAGGCATGTTGTATCGAACAAATGTTCGACCGTATTGATATGCTGGTCGGGCCGGCGGTGGTAAGGAGGTGATGGCGATGGGCAGCGGAACGGTATCGACGCAACGCGAGCATACCTATATTGCCATTGATCTCAAGTCCTTCTATGCCTCGGTGGAGTGCGCGGCGCGCGGACTCGACCCGTTGACCACGCATCTGGTGGTGGCCGATGAAACCCGTACCGATAAGACAATATGTTTGGCGGTCTCACCCTCGCTGAAGAACTATGGCATTCCCGGTCGTGCGCGGCTATTCGAGGTAAAACAGCGCCTGAATGGAGTCAACATCGAGCGCGCGGTCCATGCTCCCGGCGGCCGATTAATCGGGGAGTCCTGCGATGCGCGCGACCTGGAACGCTCGCCGAGGCTCAAAGCCTCGATGGTCATCGCCAAGCCGCGCATGGCGCACTATTTGGAGGTCAGCGGGCAGGTATATGGCATCTACCTCAAATACGCCGCACCCGAGCACATCCATGTCTACTCGATTGACGAGGTGTTCATCGACGTCACGCCATATCTGCGCTCGCTGGGTATGGGGCCGCATGCCATGGCGCGAACCATCGTGCGCGAAATTCTCGATGAAACCGGCATCACCGCCACTGCCGGCATTGGCTCCAACATGTATCTGGCCAAAGTCGCCATGGATATCGTCGCCAAGCACATGCCCGCCGACAAGGACGGCGTGCGCGTGGCCGAACTGAATGAAATGTCATATCGTCGGCTGCTTTGGGATCATCGTCCGCTCACCGATTTTTGGCGGGTTGGGCGCGGCTATGCCAGGAAACTCGAGCACGCCGGTCTGATGACCATGGGCGATATCGCCCGATGCTCGGTGGGTCGTGCTTCGGATTACTACAACGAAGACCTGCTGTATCGCATGTTCGGTGTCAATGCCGAACTGCTCATCGACCATGCGTGGGGCTGGGAGCCGTGCGAAATCGCGGATATCCGATCCTATGAGCCAGGTGCGCACAGCATCAGCAGCGGGCAGGTGCTCACCGGGCCCGCCGATTGGCATACGGCTCGGCTGATCGCCAAGGAGATGGCCGATGCGCTCGCCCTCGATTTGGTCGATAAGGGGGTGATGACGAATCGGCTGACACTGGCGGTCGGCTATGACATTGGCAGTCTCGATGCTTCGAAGCTTGATTCATGCGCAGACCGGGCGATGAGGCGTGCCGCCGAACGCGCGGCAAAGACCTATCAAGGGCCGGTGACCGTTGACCGTTTCGGTCGTCGGGTGCCTAAGTCGGCCGTGGGGTCGATTGGATTGGGTGATTTTACGTCGTCTGCCGCACGTATTCGCGAGGCGATGACCATGCTGTACGAGCGTATTGTGGATGCGCGGTTGCTGGTGCGTCGACTCACGGTTGTTGCCGATGATGTGGCCACGCCCAAAGAACTGGCGGCGGGCAAACGCTATGAGCAGCTTGATTTGTTCGGTGATGATGGCGATATGCGATATGACTGTGATAGCACGGAATCCGGTGGTGACGGAAGCGGGCGTATGCCGGCTTGTGGGGACGATGCCGCCGCACAGACGTTGGCTCGAGAGCATGATATCCAGCGTGCGCTGCTGGATGTGAAACGTAAATTCGGCCGCAACGCCGTCATCAAAGCCATGGATATGGAAGACGGTGCCACCGGTCAGGCTCGCAACCGTCAGATCGGAGGCCATCGCGCATGACCCTGCAAGAAACCCATGCATACGACGACATCATCAACCTGCCACACCACCAATCACGCAAGCATCCGCATATGTCTCGTCACCAGCGGGCCGCCCAGTTCATGCCGTTCGCGGCCTTGACCGGATACAACCAGGTCATTGAGCAAACAGCAAAAAACGCCGAAACCGCCATCGCCCAGGCCGAGGCCCAAGGCGATACCGATTTCGGCGCTTAACAATCGCTCCCGTTGGAGGAAGTCTCAGATTCGTCAGCCCACGTGACGCGAGAACCGGCCGGCAGCGGCTGGCCCTTGCGATACTTGCCGGTCAGCAGACCCTGCGCGAGTGGGGAGAACGTGGTGATACCAATGCCGAGCTTGCGGCAGGTGCCCATGATCTCGTGCTCGATGTAACGGTCGTTCAGGTTGTACTGCGGCTGAACCACGGTGATCGGGTACAGGTTGTAGCGGTCGATGATGCGCCGGGCTTCCTCGAGGCGAGCCGAACCCCATTCTTCGGAGACGCCGTAGTACAGCACCTTGCCCTGGGCGACCAGGTCTCTCATACTGCTTCAGCGTCTCGCCGAGGAAGCGTTCGGCCGCGCCGCCCGAATAGGCGTCTGCGCAGTCGAAGAAGGTGACGCCGGAATCGTAGGCGAGCTTCACGGTCTACTTGGCCATATCCTCGGCCGCTATGCCCTTGAGATCCGTGACCCAGCTGCCCAGCGCGACCTCACTGATCCTCAGTCCCGACTTGCCAACATTGCGATACTGCATATGTGCTCCTTACTGACCAATCGCCACCGCCGTCTTTCCATAGCCAGTCGTGAGCGTTAACAATTCTTATTGAGGCAGCTCAACCCCGCTTGGACGCAAATTGGCGGCTACTGCGACA
>ENA-OXVN01000276-OXVN01000276.1-human-gut-metagenome-genome-assembly--contig:-NODE-276-length-8586-cov-15.6207_pt1 | contig 8586 bp, 5 predicted proteins | sample MGYA00249251_ERZ652698 | MGnify/ENA primary metagenome ERZ652698 (study PRJEB26925, sample SAMN05826886) | human gut metagenome | biome: ENVO:2100002; feature: ENVO:00000062; material: ENVO:00002003...
AGACAGCCGGGGGACCTGCTGAGGATATGGCTGCTGCGGCTGGCTAGGCGGCTGTTCCGGCACCCGGTTCGGCAGGCGGAGCCTGGCCCCCACTCCCCTGTGATCCACCAGGATATGGGCGGGATGGCACGGGTCCGTTGGGGTATGATCGAACACTGCCATATGCCACACCGGATACGGGAATCCGCGCGCGCGTCCTACGCCGCCGAGACACCACCAGGGCGATTATCACGCCCGCGGCTATAGCGGCCACGCCTGCGCCGATCACGCCCCACAGCCACACCGGCATGCCGGACGAAGCGCTCTGCGACGGGTCTCCTTCGGGCTTGGCCTGCCCGTTCGGTGTCGTGGTGTTATTGTTCGAACCATCGGCGGTGTTCGTCGCGGAGTATTGCATGCAGTCGGAGCCGCCATCGGAACGGTACTGCTCCACCTTCTTCCATGCCGCCTGCTGACGCTCGTACTCCCGCCCGATGAGCCCGGCCTCACACGGGACATTATCCGCTGCGGTGCCAACGCCGTCCGGGTTCGTCTTGCAATCCTGCGTGTACCAGTCCTTCAGATCCGGGTATTGGGCGGCCGCCTTCATCTGGTACTCCAGAATCGGGTTCACATCCTTGTACTGGGTCGGGTCGACCGTCAGCAGCGCATTCAGGTCCACCTCGCCGAACCCCCGCTTGCGTTCCGGGTCAATGACCGGCTTGCCCTTGCCGCTCTTCGTGTTGCGTATCAAAGACTGGATGATCTGGTTGCCCGTCGCGTCGGGCCACTTCTGCATGGCCAACGCCAGGTACGACGACAACACCGCGGCCGCGGTCGACGTGCCGCCATTGCCCGCGATATTGTATACATTCGAAAGAGGATTGACCGGGCCTAATACGTTCATGCCATAGGACAGCACCGCCACATTACCGTCCATGACATCCGAGGTGGAAGCCAGGTTCCCGGACTCGTCCACGCTGTTCACCATCACCACACCGGGGAAGGTCTCCATGCTGCGCGGGTCGCCGGTCAGATCATCCAAGCCGGGATTCATGTCATTCGCACGTCCTCCGACCATGACGACCCCATGACGCAGGGCATCCACATACCCGGCATAATCCGCGCTGACGAGATCACCTCCCTGGGAACGGTTGAGGATGCGAGCGTCCCAGTCCACCGCCGTCTTGACATCTGCACCACTGTCGCTTGTCGCATCACCCGCGAGTTTCTGATCGCAAGGTGTCACAGCAGGCCCCGCATTAACCGCCCCATCCGTAATATGCAACACGTCCGCTTTGGGCGCCGCCCCCATGATTCCGGGCCACTTCGAAGTGTAGTTGCTTCCATCACCCACGATCCATGCCAGCATGTCGGTGCCGTGCGAGGAGTAGTAGCCGCCTTCACCGGACTTGATCGTCGCGGTCAACGGCTTGCCGTCCACCTTGCACTCGACCGTCTTGTCATCCACGTTATGGAATCGTCCCAGCTTGTATGTGATCGAGGCATGCTTCAACGCGGGATAATCCTCCACCGCCTGCGAATCCAGCACTGCCACCTTCACACCGGAACCATCAATGCCCTGCTTCCACGCGGCAGCCACCACATCGTTCGCCACCGGCCAACGCCCGTCATCCGCCGCGAACGCGCCGGGCGTCCACGCGCAAGGCAACACACACGCCAGCGCGAACGCGCACCCGGCCTTCACCCTCGACCAACGAGAAACCATGAACCTGCCCTTCCCGGCTCACGCCGTCTTTGGATGATATCGCCGAGGAGTTTCATGATGAACCCCCTACAATCCGAAAGTGTACTCTCATGAAGCTTTCAGCAATACCCCTTTCCCATAACATTTCGGTATACGGGCAGTGAACGGCGCAGTCGCAGGGGCGCGGCATGTGACGGCACGGTACATCACGCTGGACAACGTCCGCGATTACGCATTATGCAGGAGTTGTACGACGGCAGATATTTAGGCGCGATAAGAGAATGGCTTGAAATCAACGATTTCGCGGCTCAAGTCACTGTACAACACGTATATTTTGCCCGTTTGCGGGAGTTGTACAGCGCCGTAGGTGCACAACATCTGCGTTTCGCTGATATGCGGGAGTTGTACAACGAATCACGGCAACACGGCGATACGGCAACACGACGACTCTGCCGCACCGCCGGTACATACTCATGCACGCGAAACGCCCTTCGCGCGAACGGCGGCCTTGCAGGCGCACGTTACGCGAAGGGCGTTTCGTATGGGTCGGTCGCGCCGCCTTACAGCGCGGCGTTGAAGTCGCGCACCTTGAGCGTGCGCTGGGAGGATTCCACATTGCCGCGCACGATGCGCTTCAGGGCGTTGTCGGCATCCTCATGGTCGGCGAGCCACCGATGACCGAGTTCGACCAGCGTGGCCGGGTCGGCGTAGTACGGGTACAGGCCCTCAAGCAGCGCCTCGGCCATGTGGAAGCTCTTGTTCTTCCACACCCAGTCGACCACGTCGTAGTACTTGGCGGCGTACGGCTCGGCCAGGTCGGGGCGCGGCGTGGCGCCGAACCCGCGGGCCACGGCCTCCAGCTGCATGTTGGTCAGGTCGGCGTTGTTGAGCGCCTCGTTCCAGGCCCATTCCTTCGCGGCGGCGTCGCCACGCACCGCGTGGGCGCCGAGCGCGAACTCGCGGTTCTCGGTGGTGTCGCGCTTGGCGAGCTGCGCGTCGATGCCGGCCTGGTCGATCAGCTTCACCGAGGAGAGCGCGTTGATGATCGTCCACGTGAAGTTGTTGTCGATCTCCAGTCCGGCCACGATCAGCGAGCCGTCGAAGAGGCCCTGCGCGTGCTCGGCGAACTCGGCGTCGCCCTCCTCGCCGTAGCCGAGGTACGCCGTGACGAGCTGGAACTGCTGGTCGGATCCGCCGGGAGCGGCGATGACGAGCTTCCACAGCTCCTTGGCGACGTGCTTGACCACGTCCGCGCGGCGATCCGGCGCGGTGTAGTGCCACGCGGTGGTGCTCATGCAGCTCAGCGCGTAACGGAACGTGGTGGACTCGGTCTCGGTGGCGAGCAGCGCCAGCGTCGTGTCGATGAACTTCTCGGCGGCGAGATCGCCGTCACGGGTCATGTCCCACAGCGACAGCCACACGACCGCGCGGGCGAGCGCATCATCGAAACGCTGCAGGTTCGCCAGGGCGAACGAGAGCGAATCGGCGTCGAAACGCAGCTTCGTGTATGTCAGATCATCGTCGTTCACCAGGATGAACGCGGGGCGCTTCTTGCCGGCCGCGGCGGCGACCACGGTGGATTCGCCGTCCACGTCAAGCTCGAAGCGGTCGGTGCGCACGATCTTGCCGGTGGCCGGATCCTCGTCGTAGAAGCCGACCGCGAGGCGATGCGGGCGCAACACCGGGTGCTCGGCGGGGGCGGTCTGGTTGAGCGTGAGCGAGGCGATGGTGCCGTCCGCGTTCTCCTCGACCTCGGTGGCGATCGTGTTGATGCCGGACTCCTCCAGCCACTTGGCGCTCCACGCCTTGAGATCGCGGCCGGACGCCTTCTCCAGCTCGTGCAGCAGGTCGGCGAGCGTGGCGTTGGAGTATGCGTACTTGTTGAGGTACTGGTTGATGCCCTGGAAGAACTTCTCGCGGCCGACGTAGTACACGAGCTGCTTGAGCACGGAGGCGCCCTTCGCGTAGGTGATGCCGTCGAAGTTGACGTACGTGTCGTTGAGGTCGTTGATCGGGGCGACGATCGGGTGCGTGGTGCTCAGCTGGTCCTGGTTCAGCGCCCAGCTCTTCTCGCCGGAGCAGAACGTGGCCCAGGCGTCATGCCATTCGGTGGCCTCGGCGGTGGCGAGCGTGGAGGTGAACTCGGCGAAGGACTCGTTGAGCCACAGGTCGTTCCACCATTTCATCGTCACGTAGTCGCCGAACCACATGTGGGCGAGCTCGTGCAGCACGGTCACCACGCGGCGCTCGGCGAGCGCGTCGGTGACCTTCGACTCGAACACGTACTGGTCGCGGATCGTGACCATGCCGATGTTCTCCATCGCGCCCGCGTTGTACTCGGGCACGTAGATCTGGTCGAACTTGGCGTACGGGTAAGGCACGCCCCACGTCTTGGCGTAGAACGCGAAGCCCTTCTTAGTGATGTCGAACAGGTAGTCGACGTCCTTGGCGAACGCGGGGGCGAGCGCCTGGCGGCAGTACTGGGCCATAGGCACGGTGCGGCCGTCCTCGTTGAGGTAGGTGGTGTGCCATTCGGCGTACGGACCGGCGCAGATGGCGGTCAGGTACGAGCTCATGATAGGCGTGGTCTCGAACGTCCAGCTGCGGGCGGATTCGGGCTCGTGGTCGCCGAGCACCCCGTCTGCGGTGATGACGTCGTCGACGTCCTCCTTGGACTTGACCGGCATGTTCGACGTGACGATCCACGACTTCGGCGCGAGCACGGTGAAGTCGAACGTGGCCTTCAGGTCGGGCTGGTCGAACACCGCGTACACGCGGCGCGCGTCCGGCACCTCGAACTGGGAGTACAGGTAGATGTTGCCGTCGGACGGGTCCACGCTGCGGTGCAGGCCCTCGCCGGTGTTGGAGTACACGCAGTCGGCCTTGACGGTGACCTCGTTGCGGCGGCGCAGGCCGGTGAGCGCGATGCGGTTGTCCTCGAACACCTGCGCGGGGTCGAGCGCCTCGTCGTTCAGGATGATCTCGGTCACGTTGTCGGCGATCAGGTCGAGGAACGTCTCGCTGCCCGGCTCGGCGCCGAAGCAGATCGTCGTGGTCGAGCCGAACGTGCGCGCGTCCCGGGTCAGATCAAGCTGGACATGGTAGCTGATGGGGGCGGAGACGATGGACTTGCGTTCCTCGGCTTCCACGCGGGTAAGGTTTGCACCTGGCATATTTTCTAACTCCTTCTGATATGTCTTCCCGAAAGAAGCCGGGACCGTCACGACAGAAAAAGGAACAAGGAACCGTTCACGCGGTTCCCTACTCCTCGCTGAGACGTTGACGTTCAGGCTTGCTTCTGGATGTATGCCGGCGTCACTTGCGTGAGCCGAAGCGGTTTACTTGCTGGGTTCTTCGATGATGTCCTGGGCGATGTCGGCGACGACCGGAACGATCATCGGCTTGCGGTGCAGCTGTCGGGCGATCCATCCGCCGAGCGTGCGGCGCATGATCTGCTGCAGTCTGTGCGTGTCCTTCGTCCCCTGCATCATCGCGTCCTGCAGCTGCTCGACGATCTGATGGCGGATCTTGTCGAACTCGCTTTCGTCTTCGGCGACCGCGTTGAGGAAGATCTTCGGGCCGGTGACGACTTCGGAGGCCTCGGTATCGACCACGACGAAGCTGGACACGAAGCCTTCGGTGCCGAGGATGCGGCGCTTCTCAAGCTCCTCGTCGGTGATCTCGCCGACCGAATCGCCGTCCACGTACACGTAGCCGCACGGCACGGAGCCGACGACCGCGGCCTGACCGTGGTACAGGTCGACGACGTCGCCATCCTCCGCCAGCACCACGTTCTTCGGATCGACGCCGGTCTTGACGGCGATCAGGCCGTTGGCGACCAAGTGGCGGTTCTCGCCGTGGATGGGCATCGCGCATTTGGGCTTGACGATGTTGTACATGTACAGCAGCTCGCCCTCGTTGCAGTGACCGGACACGTGCACGGCCGCGTTGTCGCGGTTGACGACGCGCGCGCCGAGCTGCACGAGCTTGTTGATGACCTTGTACACGCCGTGCTCGTTGCCCGGAATCAGGGAGCTGGCGAGTATCACCGTGTCGAACTCGTTGATGGTGATGTCGCGGTGGTTGCCGTCGGCGATGCGTCCGAGGGCGGCCATCGGCTCACCCTGCGAACCGGTGCACATGAAGACGAGCTTGTCGTCCTGCACGTCGTGCGCCTTCTTGAGGTCGATAACGGTGCCTTCGGGGATGTGCAGGTAGCCGAGGTCGGCGGCGATGGACATGTTGCGCACCATCGAGCGGCCGACGAAGACGACCTTGCGCCCGTACTTGTGGGCGACGTCGACGACCTGCTGGACGCGGTGCACGTGCGAGGAGAAGCTGGCGACGATGATCTTGCGGCTCGCCTGCGCGAACGCCTGGTCGAGCGCGGGTCCGATGGAGGTCTCCGGCTTGACGAAGCCTGGCACCTCGGCGTTGGTGGAGTCCATCATCAGCAGATCCACGCCCTGCTCGCCGATCTTGCCGAATTCCACCAGATCGGTGATCTTGTGGTCGAGCGGCAGCTGGTCGAGCTTGATGTCGCCGGTGTCAATCAGGGAGCCGGCGGGCGTCTTGACGTACACGGCGAGCGCGTCGGGGATCGAGTGGGTGACGGTGACGAATTCGAGGTTGAACGGGCCGACCTTGAGCTTGTCGCGTCCCTTGACCTCCACCATGGTGGGATGCTGGTTGTGCTCCTGGCATTTCGCCTCAACGAAGGCGAGGGTCAGCTTGGAGCCGATCAGCGGGATGTCCGGGCGCAGCTTGAGCAGGTAGGGCACGCCGCCGATATGGTCCTCATGGCCATGAGTGAGCACGAGCGCGTCGACCTTGTCGAGACGGTTCTTGATGTAGCTGAAATCGGGAAGAATCAGGTCGACGCCCGGCTGCTCCTCTTCGGGGAAGAGCACGCCGCAGTCGATGAGCAGCAGGTGACCGTTGTATTCGATTACGTTCATATTGCGGCCGATTTCGCCCAGACCGCCGAGCGGCGTGATGCGCATCGAACCCTTGCGGTACTTCGGCGGGGCGATCAGGACGTCGTCCTGCTGGGGAGCGGTGGTCTGGCCCTTGAACGAGCCGGCGTTGCTGGTGTTGCGATTCGCGGATCCGCGGCGGCGCGACGCGCCACCGGAACGGGACTTGCGTGAGTTGTTCTTCTTTTGTTGTTCTTGTGCCATTCTCTATTGGTTTTCTGTTTCTTTGTTTCCGTCTGTGTCACGGAAACGACGTTATCTGCAACCGCTCGCCCGTGTCCGCCGAGGCCGTTCGCATCCGCGACCGGGACGGCCGTTCCCGGAGTCGGACGATGCCGTAATCCGGGTGCATCCCGAGCGAGGCCGGTGTGGCCCGGTCAGAGCAGTCCCGCTGCTTTCATGCCCTCTTCGGCCTTGGCCAGTTGATCGGCGTCCGGGCCGATGTTCGGCAGGCGCATGGCCGTGGAGGAAAGATAGCCCTTGATTCTCAGCGAGGCCTTGGCCATGACGGCCTGGTAGCCGTCGCCGTTGAGCGCGTGGACAAGCGGGGCGAGCTGGTTGGCGAGGCGCTGCGCCTGATGGATGTCGCCGCGGTCGAACGCCTCGACCAGCTGGCGCATCGGCGAGGAGGCGACGTGCGCGATCACCGAGATGATGCCCACGGCGCCGATCGACAGGAACGGCAGGAACAGGCCATCATCACCCGAATACCAGGCGAGGCCGGTGCGCTGCTGCTTTTCGACGGCGGCGGCGAGGTCGCCGGTCGCGTCCTTGACGGCTTTGACATGCTCAAGCTCGGCAAGACGGTCATATGTTTCGACGCGGACTTTCAGTCCGGTACGGCCGGGCACGTCATATACGATGATCGGCCTCTCGGCCACGGAATCGACGGCCTTGTAATGGCCGACCACGCCGTCCTGGCTGGGGCGCGAGTAGTACGGCATAACCACGAGCACCGCGTCGGCTCCCGCCTCCTGCGTCTGCTCGACCATGCGCACGGTGTGCGCGGTATCGTTCGAGCCGGCACCGGAGATCACCGGGACGTCCACGACTTCCTTGACGGCCCTCACCAGCTCGACCTTCTCCTCCATGTGGGTCACGGGGGATTCGCCGGTCGTGCCGTTCACCACCAACCCGTCGGCGCCGTCGGCGACCAATTGCTTCGCCAGAGACTGCGCGGCCTCGAAATCAACCGTCCCGTCTGCTTTCATGGGGGTGACCATTGCGGGGAGGATGCGTCCGAACGGAGCCGGGTTGAGAAGATGCATAGTACCGTCACTCATATCTCTTTACCGTACTTGGCAGCAAGGACGCATCGCCGTCACCCGTACATAATATGAACGCGTCCCGGACCTCCTTCATCCCACCAAAGTCCCATCCAGACCCCACCAAACGGGATTATCGCCGGATGGGGGATGCCAGGCCAACGCTTTACAGGTCGAGGAACTTGTCGAGGCCGACGGTCAGGCCGGCATGACCGCCGTCGGCGACCTTGCGCACGGCGAGCAGCACGCCAGGCATGAAGCTGATGCGGTCGAAGCTGTCGGCGCGGATGGTCAGCTGCTCGCCCGCATTGCCGAGCAATACCTCCTCATGCGCGTTGAGCCCGCGCAGCAAGGACGCATCGCCGTCACCCGTACATAATATGAACGCGTCCCGGACCTCCTTCATCCCACCAAAGTCCCATCCAGACCCCACCAAACGGGATTATCGCCGGATGGGGGATGCCAGGCCAACGCTTTACAGGTCGAGGAACTTGTCGAGGCCGACGGTCAGGCCGGCATGACCGCCGTCGGCGACCTTGCGCACGGCGAGCAGCACGCCAGGCATGAAGCTGATGCGGTCGAAGCTGTCGGCGCGGATGGTCAGCTGCTCGCCCGCATTGCCGAGCAATACCTCCTCATGCGCGTTGAGCCCGCGCAG
>ENA-OXVN01000280-OXVN01000280.1-human-gut-metagenome-genome-assembly--contig:-NODE-280-length-8413-cov-19.7917_pt1 | contig 8413 bp, 6 predicted proteins | sample MGYA00249251_ERZ652698 | MGnify/ENA primary metagenome ERZ652698 (study PRJEB26925, sample SAMN05826886) | human gut metagenome | biome: ENVO:2100002; feature: ENVO:00000062; material: ENVO:00002003...
ACGAGGATGTGACGGTGCACCACGAACTGACGGGCCTGGGCGGTGGTGCGGGCGATGCCGGCACGCAGAACCAGGTTGTCGAGACGGGTCTCGAGGTCGGTCAGCATGGCGTTACCGGTCTGGCCGGCGGTACGGGTAGCCTTCTCGTAAGCGGCGCGGAGCTGCTTCTCGGAGATGCCGTACTGAGCGCGCAGACGCTGCTTCTCGCGCATACGCACCGCGTAATCGGATTCGGTGCGGCGACGGTCGCGACCGTGCTCGCCAGGAGCGTACGGACGCTTTTCGAAAATGCGCTGAGCCTTGGGGGTCAGTGCGATGCCGAGGGCGCGGGACAGGCGCACCTGACGGCGAGAACGCTGAACGTTCGTCATTGGATTATTCCTTCTGTCGTTATCTGAACGGAACGCTCGGTCTCATGCGATTCCAAGCGCTGAGTCGGGCCTCTCCAACGCTTCGTCGTGATTGCTCACGAGCGGGTTGGCGTTCTTGCGATCACCTACCGCCGACCCGTTGACGGGCTATGACTCCAGACGGTATCTACCAGTTGGCAGACACCAGCGAGCAATATTACACTGCAGCCATGGACAGCACTCCGGCGTCCATGCGGTATACCTTGTCCGCATACTCCAGCGCATCCGGATCATGCGTGACCATGAGGATCGCCGTACCGTTATCGGCTTGGCTTCTCAGCAGTTGCATCACGATGTCAGTGCTCTCTTGGTCGAGATCGCCGGTCGGTTCGTCCGCGATAAGCAATTTGGGCTGATTCATCAGGGCGCGGGCGATGGAGACACGCCGCATCTCACCACCGGATAGTTCGCGCGGATAGCTGTCTGCCAAATCGGCGGCACCGAGCTGGGTGAGCAGATGCTTGGCGCGCTCGGTAAGCACATCAGGCTGTCCGAGCGCTGAGTATAAGGATTGGTCGGTGCCTGTGATTGGCGCGATGACATCCGGCATAAACGGATCCGGCTCGGTGGAAGACTCAGTACTGTTTTCATCGGATGCGGAATCGTTATCGGCCTCAGATTCGATGCCGGGCACGGTCTCAGCCGTACTGTTCTGTTTTTGCGCGGCTGCATCGTCCTTATTCTCAGCCTCCATGAACGGCAGAGCATCTGGGAACATCGTCGCGGGCAGGATCACATTGTCGAGCACCGTGAGATTGCCGAGCAGGGTCTGGCTTTGGGTCACGAAACCGATGGTTCGGTTGCGCAGTAGGGACAGTTCCTTATCGCTCAGCTCAGTCACTTCGCGCCCATCCACATGCACGGTTCCCGAACTTGGGCGCACCAATCCGGCGACCATATTAATCAGGGTGCTTTTACCGTTGCCTGAGCGACCGACGATGGCGACGAATTCCCCAGCGTCAATCGTGAGATCGACGTGACTGACCGCGTCAAACGGCGTGCCGCGACGGACGAACTGGCGGGTCAAATCCACCAATTCCAGCAGATGAGATGCAGTTTCGGTCATGTCACTCCCCTTCTCGCAGGGTCAGATAGGCTTCGGGGCGGCCAAGTCGCCACATGGTCAGCAACGAGCCGACAATGCCGATGGCGGTTGAGCACACAATAGTTATGGCAATGAATCCGATAACGGAGGCCGGTCCGGCTTGCAGATATGGCAATTGCAATTGTTTGCCGATTAGCGAACTGAATGGGAAGATCACGAGGCTCGCCACGCCTACGCCGATTACACCGCCAATCAGTCCGATAATGGCCGATTCCTTGAGAATGATGACGTTCAACATGCCACGCGTGGCTCCCATAATGCGCAGGGACGCGAACTCGCGCTTGCGTTCGTTCGCCGAAGAGGCGAATACGGCGAGCAGCACGATCACACCCATCACCCAGATCACGGCCACGAACACCTTGAGGTAGGTGACCAATGCGGTCAGCGAGGTCTTGGTATTGGCGGTGATGCCGCCGGGATACACGTAGCCCAGATCGGCGAATCGGGAGTCAATGCGTTTGATGTTCTCGGCCACGGTTTGCGCCTCATACCCCTGCTTGACCTTGATCATCACGGTGGAGACGGCCTTGCCCGCATATTCCATGGGCATGACCTGCTTGGAGACCTTGGACGATGCGGCGACCATGTCGGGCACAGTGGCCTGGTTGATGAACACCGAATTGTCGAGGCTGGTGCCGGTATTGGCCAGCTGAGCGACCACCGGCCATTTACGGCCGTATAGCTCAATGGTGCCATCGGTCGACACATTCACGTTCGCGCCGGCGATCATCTTGCCGTCTTCGAGGGTGCCTTTGAATTGGGACGCAACCCATGGCTCGATAACGAAGTCGGTGGACGGGTCGTAGCCGATGATCTGCAGTTTTTCGTCGCAGCAGGCGGCGGCCAGTGACGATATGTAGGTTTGTTCGCTGGCTTGTTCGATGCCATCCGCTTGCTTGACCTCAGTGGCGATGTCTCTGGTGAAATAGAACGTGCTGGGGTTGCCGTTGGTCAACAGCGCTTCGGCTTTCTGCGCGGTGTCCTGAGGCACAACCATCAGGTCGGCGCCGAGGCGCTTCTCCATGCTGGTCATACCGGTGTTGAGGTTCATGGTCAGCATGGTGCCGCCGAAGAATGTCAGCGCAAGAATGGTGACGACGGCGAGCAGGGCGCCGGTGCGGAATGGCTTGCGCTTGAGATTTTCAAACGGCAGGCCGCGCAATGCGATATGCGATGGCACGATGGGGGTCCTTATCAATTATGGTGCGGTTGCAATAAGCGAGACCGGAACCCGACTCCTGGAATGAAATCGGACCCCGGTCACACGAGGTCAAGTTCAGTGCTTGGCCGCTCGGGAATCGAGCCAGATGGCGACAGCGGCGAACACGAGAGTGAGCACGCCGAGCACGATAAGCGTGGGCAGCATGACCATGCGGCAGTGCATCATGGCGCCCTTGCAGATGCCGATCAGGAAGGTGGGCACAGCAAGCAGCAGCAACGCGTTAGCGATGGCGGCGATGTTCAGACCAATACGGACCTGGGCGTTGACGAACAAGGCCACGACGCCGAGCACCAGAATCACAACGCCGATACCGGTGGCGGCCTGCTGCGAGTAATGGCAGGCACCCGGCATGTCATGGCCGGTGCAAGCGTGAGCAAAGGTCTGGGGTGCGATGGCAATAAGCGCACCGAACAGAATATTGGGCACGGATGCGAACAGCTTGTTCTTCATAACTTCCTTCCTCTCCCCTGCTACCAGGGGTTCGTGAGCACAACCTCCGCATTATGGCCACAGTATGATGAGGAACACAAGTCTTGTTTTTTATGAAATTATCTGGTATGCGCTTTCAGCTCACAGCTTTTCGATCGGTGCCACGCGGAGCATAAGGCGTTTGACGCCGGCGGAGCCGAAGTCCACGGTGATGACCGAATTGCGGCCCTTGTCCTGCGCGTCGGTGACCTTGCCGAGACCGTACTGGTCGTGGCTGATCATGTCGCCCACGGCGAAGTCGGCGATATTCAGGCCATTGTCCTTGGTGAGCTTCGAGCTGGGCACGGCAAAGCCGGTCGAACCGGATTTCGGTGTGGTGCGGCGCGTGGTGACCTTGCCGCCACGGGTGCCGCCATATGAACCGGATGAAGAACCGGAACGGGAACGCGACCCGTAAGACGACCCCGAACGGGAGCCTGAAGAACCATAGGACGAACCCGAACGGGAGCGAGACCCGTAGGCGGACGAACCCAAACGGGAACCATACGACGAGGAGCCGGAACCCGAGCCATACGACGACCCATACCGCGACCGCGACCCATAGGACGAACCCGAACCGGACGAACCACGCGAGCCGAACGTCGACGACCCGCCAAACGTGGCACCGCCGAAATCGTCATCATCCCAGCCGCCCAAATCGTCGGCGAATCCATCGGTCTCCCAGTTGGCGCGCATACGCTCCACGCCGGCTTCACGGCGTTTCCAATCAATCAGCGAATCCGGAATTTCGTCGAGGAATTGGCTGGGCATCATGTCGGCGGCCTGGCCCCACTGGGAGCGGACGGCGGCGCGCGTGACATACAGTCTCTGCTTGGCGCGTGTGATGCCCACATAGGCGAGTCGGCGTTCCTCCTGCAATTCAGTGGTGTCTTCCATCGAACGCGAATGCGGGAAGGTGCCCTGTTCCATGCCGGTCAGGAACACCACCGGGTATTCGAGGCCCTTGGCGGTGTGCAAGGTCATGAGCGTCACCTTGCCGGAGTCCTCCGCCTCGCCGGGTAGTTGGTCGGAGTCGGCCACAAGCGCGGTGGTCTCCAGGAATGCGGACAACGTGGCGTCAGGCGTGTTCTGTTCGAATTCGGCTGCGGTGGACTGCAGCTGGGAGAGGTTCTCCAGACGGGAGGCGTCCTGCGGGTCCACGGATTTCTCAAGTTCGGCCCTTAAGCCCGACTTCTCCAATACTTCGGCCACGATCTCGCTGGGCTTGGAGTCGTGCGCGTGCGTGAACTGCGAGAGCGCGCCCATCAGATCGCGGAATGCTCGTAGCGAGGTGGCGGTGCGGGTCGGCACCTCGATCTCATCCAAGTGCATGAGTGCGTAGAAGAAGCTGGTGCCATGCTCGCGCGCGTAGGCGAGTAGCACGCCTTCGGCGCGGTCGCCAAGCCCACGCTTGGGCACGTTGAGAATACGGCGTAGATTCACATCGTCGTCCGGATTGACGAGCGCCTGCAAATAGGCCAGCGCATCCTTGATTTCGCGACGTTCGTAGAACTTGGTGCCGCCGACGAGCTGATACGGCTGATTCGTGTTGATCAGCGCCTCTTCGAGCGAGCGGGATTGGGCGTTGGCGCGGTACATGATCGCCATGTCGGAGTAGGCGATGCCCTCTTCGGCGTGCAGGCGCGCGATTTCGGTGGCTACCCACTGGGCCTCCTGCTGGGCGTTGTCCGCCGCGTAGCCGACGATCGGCTCGCCCTTGCCGAGCGCGGTCCACAGTTTCTTGGGCTTGCGGCCCTCGTTGTTGCTGATCACCGCGTTGGCCGCATCCAGAATGGTCTGCGTCGAACGATAGTTCTGTTCGAGCATGATGGTCTTGGCGTTCGGGAAGTCCTGTTCGAAATCCTGGATGTTGCGGATGTCGGCGCCGCGGAAGGCATAGATGGACTGGTCAGAATCGCCCACGACGGTGATCCAAGCAGGGCCCGCCTTGCCGGCGTTCGGCGCGCCCGGAATGGCCTTCTCCCCTGTGTCCACACCGGCCAGCTCGCGTACGAGCACATACTGGGCGTGGTTGGTGTCCTGATACTCGTCGACCAGAATGTAGCGGAAACGGTGATGGTAGTACTCGGCGACGGCCGGGTCGGTGCGCAGCAGTTCGACCGTGCGCCCAATCAGATCATCGAAGTCGACGGCGTTGGCCAGAGCGAGCCTGTGCTCGTATTCGGCGTATATCACCGCGTAAATGGCTTCAAGGTCGCCCACCGTGCCGAACTGGTAGCCGCGCTGGCCGGGCGTGAAGTCGGGCGCATGGACGGCGAGGTTTTCCTTCCAGCCGGTCAGGTTGTTTTTCAGGTCGGAGATGTGGCCGAGGATCGAACGCGGGGTGTAGCGCTTGATATCGAGGTTGAATTCGGTGGCGATGATTTTGACGAGTCGCTCGGAGTCGGCGGAATCGTAGATGGAGAAGCCGGATTTGAGGCCGATGGATTTGCCGTCGCGGCGCAGGATGCGCACGCAGGCGGAGTGGAAGGTGGAGACCCACATACGCTGGGCCACCGGGCCAATCAGCGAGCCGAGTCGTTCACGCATCTCGGCGGCGGCCTTGTTGGTGAAGGTGATGGCCAGAATCTGGCTGGGCCATGCGCCGAACTGGCTCAGGATCCATGCGATGCGTCGGGTGAGGACTCGGGTTTTGCCGGAACCGGCGCCGGCTCCGATCAGTAGCGCCTGGCCGCGGTATTGCACGGCTTCGGCCTGCTGCGGGTTCAGGTCGCCTACGAGTTCCTGCGCGCTGCGGGCGATGACTTCCGGCTCGTCGTACACTGTTGCCTCCCTTTGAATCGCGACAATCATGTTTACCACATGCACGGGTCAGCGGCAGCTGAAGAACCGGCTCGGGGGTGGGCGTCTGGCACCCGAATTGTCACGGGCTCCTGGTGTTCCGGCAGCCGGCTCATCATGTGGCGAAGAACCGCCGCCGCACCGCCCCTCGCATCGGACAACGTACACTTGCAGATATCCATATCATCCATATCGGTTGTGGCACACGATGACAGGAGGTCCGATGCAGGAACTTGAGGAACGAATCCAGAGCGAGGGAACGGTAAAGGAAGGTGACGTGCTCAAGGTGGACGCGTTCCTGAACCACCAGTGCGACGTACGTCTGTTCGACCGTATGGGAGCCGCGTGGGCCAAGCATTTCGCCGGCAAGCACATCACCAAAATTCTGACCATCGAAGCGTCCGGCATTGGCATCGCATGCGTGGCCGCCCAGCATTTCGGCAATGTGCCGGTGGTGTTCGCCAAGAAAGCGCAGTCCATCAATCTGGACGGCGACCAATACACCACCACCGTGTATTCCTTCACCAAGCAGAAGGAATTTCCGGTGATCGTGGCCAAGAAGTATCTGAATGCGGGTGACCATGTGCTGCTGATCGACGATTTCCTGGCCAACGGCAAGGCGCTGCGCGGCCTGATTGATCTGTGCAAGGCGGCCGGCGCCACGGTCGAGGGCATTGGTATCGCCGTGGAGAAGGGCTTCCAGGGCGGCGGCGACGCGCTGCGCGCCGATGGTTACGACGTAGATTCGTTGGCCATTGTCGAATCCATGGATCCTGGAACCGGCGAGATCACCTTTAGGCACTGAGGACTATTGCCCGCTCCCGCTGGCGGGAGCTGTCACGACAGCGACTGAGGGTGGTTCATCTTGACCGCAGACCACCCTCAGTCGGCTACGCCGCCAGCTCCCGCCAGCGGGAGCAAACAAAAAGGGAACAGAGAAAAGAGAATCATGTCAGAGAAGAAAACCAAGAATTCCATATCATTTGAGGCATTGTCCTCGCTGGACGCGCCCGTATCCTTCTGGAAGGGCGTTCCGTTCGGCCTGCAGCATGTGATGGCCATGTTCGTGGCCAACCTTGCCCCGATCTTCATCGTCGCATCCGCCGCGAAGATGACGCCGGCCCAGTCGGCCACAATCATTCAGTCCGGTCTGCTGGTGGCAGGTCTCGGTACCTGTCTGCAACTGTATGGCGCGTGGCTCATCGGCTCCCGGCTACCGATGGTCACCGGCATCTCCTTCACCTACGTGGCGGCCGCCGTGGCGATTTGTGCGGACAAGGGCTATGGCGCCGTGGTCGGCGCGGTGATGGTCGGCGGCCTGCTGGAACTCGTGCTGGGCTTGACGGCCAAATATTGGCGTCGGTTCGTGCCGCCAATCGTCTCCGCCATCGTGGTCACCTCCATCGGTTTCTCCCTGCTCAACGTGGGCGCCACGAGCTTCGGCGGCGGCAGCGGCGCCAAGGACTTCGGCAACTGGCAAAATCTGACGCTCGGGCTTATATCATTGGTCGCCTGCTTGGCATTCCAGCTGTTGATGAAGGGCACGGCCAAGCAGCTGTCCGTGCTATTCGGTCTGGTGGTCGGTTACGTGGTGGCCATCTGCATGGGCAAGGTCGATTTCTCCGGTTTCCAGAACCTTGCCATTGTGTCTGTGCCGCAGATCATGCCATTCAAGCCCGAGTTCGACTGGGGTTCGATCATCTCCATCGGCCTGCTCTATGTCGTCTCCTCTGTTGAGGTGCTGGGCGACACCGCCGCGCTGACCAAAGTGGGTCTGAACCGTACGCCGACCGAACGCGAGACTGCTGGCGCCATCGCCGGTGACGGCCTTATCTCCACCGTCTCCGGCCTGTTCGGCTGCCTGCCGCTGACCTCCTTCGCGCAGAACATCGGACTTGTGGCCATGACCAAGGTCGTCAATCGTAAGGTCATTCTTTCCGGTGGCGTAATCCTGATTTTGGCGAGCTTCGTGCCGGCCATCGCCGAGGTGTTCAACTCGCTGCCGCAGGCTGTGCTCGGCGGCTGCACCATCATGATGTTCGGCAATATCATTCTTTCCGGCTTCCAGATGATCGCCGAAGCGGGCTTCACGCAGCGCAACATCACGATTGCGGCGCTCTCGCTGACCATCGGCATCGGCTTCACCCAGGTGAGCGACATCTTCGCGCAGTTCCCGGCCCTGTTCCAGCAGATCTTCGCCTCGAACTGCATCGCCGTGGCGTTCGTGGTGGCCGTGATCCTGAACGCCGTGCTGCCCAGTGAGGAGCATTTCCTCTCCGCGCCCAAGGAGGCGTCGGTCGCGGACGCCGAGTGATAACAACGCGACATATCAGCTGCGCATAATCACATGATGATGCCCTATCGTCTTGCAGGATGATAGGGCATCATTGATTTTGGGAGAGACTA
>ENA-OXVN01000285-OXVN01000285.1-human-gut-metagenome-genome-assembly--contig:-NODE-285-length-8283-cov-62.0013_pt1 | contig 8283 bp, 7 predicted proteins | sample MGYA00249251_ERZ652698 | MGnify/ENA primary metagenome ERZ652698 (study PRJEB26925, sample SAMN05826886) | human gut metagenome | biome: ENVO:2100002; feature: ENVO:00000062; material: ENVO:00002003...
ACCACCGACTGACAACGAAAACCAGTCTAAAGCACCACAAAAGTTCCTATAGGCCCCAAAATGCTCGACGAGTACATGGTCTGGTACAGGGACAAGCGCATCAAACTCGAATACGGGATGAGCATCATGGGCAAACGCATCGAGCTCGGGCTCGTCGCCTGAACGTGCGTGCTGTCGTTGCGAACGACCATTCAGACAACGAAGTCCAAAAAACGTCACCGCCCCCCGGCTCTTCTCTTTTCGTGTGCGTCGCTGCAAAAAGCGTTACATATGGAGTATCGAAATTTTCGCTACTCTAGAACAGCTTTTCTATCGGCGTGTTGCTGCCTATATAGCGGAGACGGATGCTGCAGCCATGGATTGGCTGCTGTTTCTTCGATGAGTGCGATTTGTGCATATCGTTGCAGTAAAGCCCTTCTAAGGCGGGGAAACAAGATAACGAAAATTTCGCCACGCGCAATGAAGTTTTATTTGCTTTTTTTTTTAAAGCCTTGTACATTGAAGGACGTACCGATGGATGAAACGGCAATGGCGACGATGTTGTTGGCAGGCTCATTCAGACGGGTTAGGAGAAAAACTATGACAAATGCAACGGCGCAACCGGATACTTCCGTGATGCGCAAGCCGAAGCGCCAATACATAGGCATATTGTATTGTCTTCCATACGTGGTGGTCTTCCTGTTCGGCATGATCGTCCCGATGTTCTACGCGCTTTATCTCAGCTTCTTCAAGCAGTCCCTTCTCGGTGGCACCACATTCGCGGGCTTCGACAACTTCATCCGAGCGTTCAAGGATGAGGCTTTGTGGGGCGGCTTTAGGAACGTGCTGATTTACGCGGCGATCCAGATTCCGATGAATCTGATTCTGTCCCTCGTGGCGGCGCTCGTCTTGGACTCCCAGAGGATCCGCCATATCGCAGTGCCGCGAATCCTGCTGTTCCTGCCTTATGCCGTCCCAGGCGTCATCGCGGCGCTGATGTGGGGATACATTTACGGCGATAAGTATGGTCTTTTTGGACAAATCGCCGGCATGTTTGGCGTAGCGGCTCCTAATATGCTGTCGAAGCAGCTCATGCTGTTCGCCATCGCGAACATCTGCACTTGGTGCTTCCTTGGCTATAACATGTTGATTTATTATTCTGCACTGATCGGCATTCCGAACGACCTGTACGAATCTGCCCGTATTGACGGCGCTTCGGAGCTGCGCATCGCTTGGTCCGTGAAGATCCCCCAGATTAAGAGCACCATCGTGATGACGGTCCTCTTCTCTGTGATCGGCACGCTCCAGCTGTTCAACGAACCGAACATCTTGCGTACTTCCGCCCCGGACGTGATCAACAGCAGCTATACGCCGAACATCTACACCTACAACCTCGCATTCAATGGCCAGAACGTCAACTATGCCGCTGCCGTCTCTCTGGTCATCGGCATCATCGTCATGGCCTTGGTCGCCGTCGTTAAGATCATCGGCAACAAGTGGGAGAACAAGTGATGAGTGAAGCAATCGCAAGACCACGTTCCAAGTCGCTGCAGCGCAGAGACGCCAGACTGGCGCTCAAGGCAAGCGAGCGTTACAAGCGCATGCAGCAGCGTGAGCCGGCTCCGAAGCTGACCGGCAAGCAGCGTGTGCTCAACTGGCTGCTGCACATCATTATGGCTGTGATGGTCATCTACTGCCTCGTGCCGCTGCTGTGGGTCGTCTTCTCTTCCACAAAGACCAGTGAGGGCATCTTCAGCTCTTTCGGCCTGTGGTTCGATGACAAGAATGTGTTCTGGCAGAACGTGCAAGACACGTTCTCCTACCAGAATGGCGCCTATACCCGTTGGCTGTTCAATACGATCATGTACGCAGTGGTAGCAGGTGTTGGTGCAACCATCATTGCCACTTTCGCCGGGTATGCCATCGCCACCATGCGATTCCCCGGACGTAACGCCCTGCTGGCCGTCACTCTGGCATTCATGTCAATTCCTTCTACGGTAATCACCGTGCCGCTGTTCCTCATGTATTCGAAGATCGGGTTGGTCGGCACTCCATGGGCCGTGATTATTCCGCAGCTGGCCACGCCGTTCGGCCTGTATCTGATGATCATCTATGCGCAGACCTCGATTCCGGTCTCGCTGATCGAAGCCGCGAAACTGGACGGTGCAAACACTTGGACCATCTTCTGGAAGGTCGGTTTCCCGCTGCTGTCTCCAGGTTTCGTCACCGTACTGCTGTTCACGCTGGTCGGTGTCTGGAACAACTACTTCCTGCCGCTGATCATGCTCTCGGACACCAACGACTACCCGTTGACAGTCGGTCTGAACATGTGGCTGAAGATGGGCGCCCAGGGAACTGCCAACGGTCAGGTTCCGAACAACCTCATCATCACGGGCTCGCTTATCGCAGTTGTTCCGTTGATCATCGCATTCATGTTCCTGCAAAAGTACTGGCAGTCTGGCCTCGCGGCCGGCTCTGTCAAGCAGTGAACCCTCGGCCGCACGGTCCCTACGATCACCCATTCGTTGCCTTGGCGACCGTGCGGCATCCGCCCTTTGGGAAAACAACAAAATAGTAATTCATGACACACAAAGGAGTAATCATGAAGAAGAGTATCAGGCTTGTGGCCGCTATCGCGGCGCTGGCAATGACGGCCGGGATCTCGGCATGTGGTTCCAGCACTAATGGGAACCAGGCCAAGAGCGATGTGACCGCGCAGGACGTCGAAACCGCTCTGACCGACACCTCGAAGAACGTCGAACTGACCGTCTGGGCCTATTCCGCCAAGCAGATGGAGCCCACTGTCAAGGCATTCGAGAAGAAGTACCCGCACATCAAAATCAACTTTGTCAACACCGGTGCCGCGGAGGATCATTTCACCAAGTTCCAGAACGTCGTTCAAGCCCAGAAGGATATTCCCGACGTCGTGCAGATGAGCGCTAATAAATTCCAGCAGTTCGCGGTTTCGGGTGCATTGCTGAATTTTGCCAACGATAGCATCGAAAAGGCATGGAGCAAGCTATACACCAAGACTGCATGGGCTCAGGTGCATTACGCCGGCGGCCTCTACGGTGCGCCGCAGGACGCCACACCATTGGCCAACTATGTGCGAAAGGATATTCTGGACGAACATAACCTGCAGGTGCCAGAAAGCTGGGAAGACATCTACAACGAGGGCATTAAGCTCCACAAAGAAGATTCCAACAAATATATGGGAATCCTGGGATCCGACATCTCCTTCTTCACTAACCTCTACCGTTCCGTTGGAGCGCGTCTGTGGAAGGTTAATTCCGTGGACGACGTCGAGCTGACTATGAACAGCGGAAAAGCAAAGGAATTCACGGAATTCCTGCAGAAGTGCCTGAAGGATGGCGTCCTTGAAGGCGGTACCGTCTTCACTGACGAGTTCAACCGTTCGATTAATGACGGTCGTTACGCCACCTTCATCAATGAAAACTGGATGGGCAACACCTACAAGGAGCAGAACCCGAGCCTCAAAGGCAAGATGGTGGTTGCTGCCCCACCGTCCTGGAAAGGACAGCCTTACCAGTCCTCTTCCGTCGGCTCCATGATGAGCGTCTCCGCGGCTTGCCCGAAGGAGAAGCAGGCGGCGGCTCTCGCGTTCATCAACTGGCTTGATTCCGACAAGGATGCCATCCAGTCATGGCAGGATACCAACAACGGCAACTTCTTCATGGCGGCCTCCGTCTATCAGGACGATGAGAACCAGCGCAATAAGAAGGAGACCGACGGTTACTACGCCAATGATGATGTCAACGCCGTCTACTTCGATTCAATGGACAAGGTCAACACCGATTGGGAGTATCTCCCGTTCATGTCCCAGGTGGAGGTCGTGTTCAACGATGTCATCGTGCCGCAGATGAATGAGAACGGCGATCTGGTAGGCGCCATGGCCAAGGCGCAGCAGAAGCTCAAGGCATACGCGGAAGACAACGGCTTCAAGGTCACCACCGACGCCGACTGACATCCGGTTGCCCGCCATTGCTAGGGAGGACGGTCAAAACGGCCGTCCTCCCTTTTTGAGATTAAACCCCGGAACCAACGACGTGGTTTGCGTGTACCTGACGATGTACAAGTTGTCGGCTTCGATAACGTGCCGGAAGCCAAGCACTCGGTGCCGGCGCTGACCACCATTGATCCACATATCGACGATTATGCCAAGCATGCCGTTGACATGCTTATCGACCGCATCGAAGGGTACTCAGGCCCGGCCCGTACGTACACCACCGATTTCACATTGGTGGAACGTGCCTCAACTCGACTTGCTCACTGACAATCCGCATTGGCTTTGTGGACGGTGTGTGCCGCAGCATGCTACGGCGAGCACGTACCTCGATTGAGTTGCGGATGGTATAGGGTTGTAGCTTTGCATATTGCGCCTGTAGTACTTTTCAGGGTGAGAGTTTTACGAGGTGTGGGGGACGCCACGTGGATTTCGGCGTTTTTTGTCTGCCGTCCCACAGTGTCTCCCCTGGACGACCATGGTTGGTAATGGGAATTGGCGTTATTCTGCGGTTTTGAAGGCCGACGGTGCGGGATGCCGCAGACGGCAAACGATTGATGCTTCTGCTATCCCGCGTTTTTGTGGGACGGCACGCAAAAAATGGTCAAACTTCTCTGCCGTCCCACAAGACGAAGATGCATGACTACTTGTCACCGGTGGCTGTCGGACGTGTGGCTTTCATCGACCATCTCTCACATTTTTTCCCGAAAAATGTGAGAGGCAAACACATAATACGGGGGAAAAAATGTGGGAGTGCGTATTGCGATAATCGTACGACGACATATTCGACGGCTACAGATGAGTGAAAACTACAGATTATTGTCTTGTACTGGTCGTCTTATACGCCACTGCGGGAAAAAGGCATATGCCGCAGTGTGTGTCTACTCGAACAATGCGGCGTCAGTCGCTGGGTAGCCAAGTTGGAACGCGGTGTAGGCGTGCTTGGCGGCCAGTGCGGCGAAGATGAGCAGCGTATCGCTCTCGGTGGAAGATTTCGATTCGGTCACGGCCTTGATCTGCGCTCGGGCGCAGTCCATTTCGATGGCGGCGGCGGTCGGTACGGTTTGGCCACTTGCCTTGTCGGCGATGGTGGTGGGGTTGGCCAGTAGCTGGTCGATGGCATAGACCTTTTGGCGGGGGTCGCTTTGGCCGGAAGAACTGGATTGTGCGCCGGAATCATCAAAATTGCCATTGGCCAGCGACACCAGCTGCTGCCCGGCGGTCTTATGCATATCGCTCAACGCCAACGTAGCCCCAGCGGTCTGTCCTCGTGCGGCCAAGACCTCGATAGCGAATCCGGCGCGATCCTCGGCCACGGCCATCGCATCCAATACCGATCGGTCAACGTTGGCGGACGTGACGCCATCAAGACGCGCCGGCGTCACCTCAGGCGCGGACTGCCCGAATTTATCGGCCAGAAAAGTCAGCCATTGCTTGGTCTGCGCGTCACGTAACGTTCCCTCGGCAAAACGACCCGAACAATACCCGGCAACGTCAATCCAAGCCAGGGGAGCGGCCAGACCGGTGGCATACTGCTCCAATAACGGCGTGCCTTCAGCCGGATGGGTGGCGTAGTCCGCCAACGTCATCGCTTTCTCGCAAGGGCTCATCTGCGCTTCCGCCTCGGCCCGTCCGGCCAGTCGCGGCATCGAACACGCCGAAAGCGAACACAGCATCGCGCTCGCGCATAGTGCGGATGCCAAGCGCCGGGTAAACCGTCCTGAAGAGAAGCGTGTCTGCATGGAAACCTACACTAATAGCTAACTGTGACCACTCATAGGCCATGCGCCGCATAACTTCATAGGAGGTACGGATCGATGGAACTGGACCTGACAGGAATACACAAGCTCGCCGCCGAGCAAGGAATCGACCCCGGAACCCTGGATGATGCGCTGGCAGAGGCCCTGCGCCTCGCCTACCTCAAGACCCCGCACGCCGCCAAGCACGCGCGCGTGGAGCTTGACGAACGTTCCGGCAACTTCACCGTGTGGGCCGCCGACGAAATCCCGGTCGAACCCACCGAAGACAACCCTCACCCCGCTCCCAAGCTGGGCGAGGAATACGATGACACCCCGCGTGACTTCGGCCGTCTCGCCGCCGCCACTGCACGCCAAGTCATCACCCAGCTGTTCCGCCGCGCCGAAGATGAGAAGGTATTCGGCGCGTTCTCCGGTCAGAAGGGCAAGCTCATCACCGGCATCATCCAGCAGGATGCTTCCGACCCCTCCAACGTGCATGTCGCGATGGGCGATGTCGAAGCCATTCTGCCTCGCCGTGAGCAGGTGCCCGGCGAACGTTACCGCCACGGCGAACGCATCCGCGTGTACGTGGTGAACGTGGCCCGTGGCATCAAGGGCCCGGAGATCGTGGTGTCCCGCTCCCACCCGGAGCTGGTCCGCAAGCTGTTCGAGCGTGAAGTGCCGGAACTGGTCTCCGGTGCCGTGTCCATCATGGCCATCGCTCGTGAGGCCGGCGCCCGCACCAAGATCGCGGTCAAGGCCAACACCGATGGCGTGAACCCGAAGGGTGCGCTGATCGGCCCCGGCGGCGCTCGCGTGCGTGCCGTTATGGAGAGCCTTGGCCCGGAGAAGATCGACATCGTCGACTACTCCGACGATCCGGCCAAGTTCGTGGCAGCCGCGCTGTCCCCGGCTGTGGCCACCGGCGTGCAGGTGATCAGCGAGAAGAACAAGACCGCCATCGCTTTCATCCACGACGACCAGCTGTCCCTGGCCATCGGCAAGGAAGGCCAGAACGCACGACTGGCAGCCAAGCTGACCGGCTGGAAGATCGGCATCGAATCCTCCGAAGCTCATGCCAAGAAGGTCGCCGCCGAAAAGGCCGCCCAGGCTGCGGCCGAGGCCGCTGCTCCGGAAGCCGAATAGGCCGCCGGGCTTGAAGGCGAATGATCTTCAGGGCGCATTATTTCCTGATATGAGCCGCGTCAGCAATGGCGCGGCTCGCTGCGTCTACGCTATCCAGCGCTATGAGTATGCTTGATTGGCGTATGTGGGTTGGCGCAGTGTGCGCGAAATCGCCCACACCAGAGACGAGGTAACACGATCATGGTCGCACGATGAGACAGGGTAGGCTTGCCGTCATCACCAACTGACCACGCCCATGCACGCGCGTGGTCACAGAATAGGAGTAATTAGTGGCGAAACCACGCGTATACGAACTGGCTAAGGTTTTGAATGTCGATAGCAAAACCGTGCTTGAGAAGCTTAAGGACATGGGAGAATTCGTCAAGTCCGCTTCTTCTACGATTGAACCGCCGGTAGCCCGGCGTCTGAAGGCAGAGTTCGCCAAGGACAACGCCAAGGGTGATTCCAAGCCCGCATCTTCCGCACAAAAGCCGGCTGCCAAGCCCGTGCAGCAGCGCCGCCCGGCCGCACCTTCGGCCCCGGCTTCCACTTCATCTTCCGCACCGACTCCGGCCGCTCCCGCACGTCAGGCGTCGCCCGCCTCGGCACGTCAGCAGGCTCCGACTCCAGGTGCACCGACACCGCGTCCGCAGGGCGGCGCACGCACCGGCATGCCGACCCCCGGCCGCCACGGTCAGCACGACAACCGTGAGAATGGTCGCGATAATCGCGAAGGCCGTGAGAACGGTCGTCAGAGTCGCCCGAACGATCGCCGTAACAACGATCGTCGTAACAACCAGGGCCATCCGAACAATGGCCAGCCGGGTCAGCACCAGAACAACCGCGGCAATGCTTCAGCTCCGCGCCCGCACGCTCAGGGCGGCGCCGGTGCCAATGGCGGCAATGCCGCTTCAAACGCGGTTCCGCGCCCGCACGCTCAGGGCCCGCGCCCGGGCAACAACCCGTTCTCCCGCAAGCAGGGTATGCACACCCCGACGCCGGGTGATATTCCGCGTCCACATCCGATGGCTCGTCCGACTGCTGATAGCGGTCGTGGCGGTCGTCCGGGCCGTCCCGGCCAAGGCCAGGGGCAGGGCCGCGGCTTCCGTGGCGGTCGTCCGGGCCAAGGTGGTCAGGGCGGTCCGCGTCCCGGCCAGTGGGGCCACAACCGTCCGGGTCAGGGCGGCGGCTCCCAGGGTGCCGGTCAGGGCGGCGCACGCGGCGGCTTCCGTGGGGGCCAAGGCGGCGGCAATAACTTCCAGGGCGGCGGCGCACCGAGCAACGGTCCCGCACGTGGCGGCGGTCGTGGTGGTCGCGGCGGTGCCGCAGGCGCATTCGGCCGTCAGGGCGGCAAATCCTCAAAGGCCCGTAAGAACCGTCTGGCAAAGCGTCATGAGTATGAGGAGCTGAAAGCAC
>ENA-OXVN01000292-OXVN01000292.1-human-gut-metagenome-genome-assembly--contig:-NODE-292-length-7973-cov-8.12238_pt1 | contig 7973 bp, 7 predicted proteins | sample MGYA00249251_ERZ652698 | MGnify/ENA primary metagenome ERZ652698 (study PRJEB26925, sample SAMN05826886) | human gut metagenome | biome: ENVO:2100002; feature: ENVO:00000062; material: ENVO:00002003...
CGAACGCTGTTCGGACAAAAAAGATCAGCTTCCTTTAAAATGGTGTTTACCACAAACCCATCTTTTAGGAGCTGATCTTTTGTCTAGTATAACCTATTCCGAACGAATTAAAATCGAAACCTTTTGTGAACTAGGGCTGTCCAATATCCAAATGGGCGTTCGGCTGAACCGATCACCGTCAACAATTTCTTATGAATTATCTCGATGTCAACCTTATCAGGCTGAATTAGCACAAACAGATGCCGAATACAAGCGATCACGATGTGGTCGGAAAACTAAGCTGAGCGATGAGTTAAAGCAAAAAATTCTCAACCATTTACGTCTAAGCTGGTCACCAGGAATGATTGCTCACGAATTTAAACTAGCTACTAAATCTATTTATAATTGGCTAAATCAGGAGAGAATTGGTTTCTCCTTGAATGATCTACCCGAACATGGCGTAACGTTGACCAACAATCCAAATATAATCAATCTTTGGGGCGATCAATTGAACAGCGTCCATGATGATTAATCAACGTAATCGCATCGGCGATTTTGAACTAGATACAGTCGTTGGTCCTCGTGGGCATAGTAAGGCAGTTTTATTAACTTTAATCGATCGCAAATCACGGTTCCTTTGGGCATACCGGTTAAAAGATCGGACGACAGCGACTGTTAATGAAGCCCTAACTAAGTTCCTAACCACTTTTAATGGTGCGGTGCACAGCTTTACTGTGGACCGTGGCACTGAGTTTAGTGGGCTAGTATCACTTGAATCACAATATGGTATTAAGACCTATTACTGCCATGCTTATACTCCAGCTGAACGTGGTAGTAATGAACGCTTTAATCGGAATTTACGTTATTTTTATCCTAAAGGGACTCGTTTTGAGCACATTAGTGCTCAAGATTTAACGACGACGTTACTCCAAATTAACCAGCGACCGCTTAAAATACTCGACTGGCAAACACCGTATCAGGTTATGCTGACAAATTTGTCCAAAAATTCGGATTAAATTTGCAATCTACCACTCAAATGCCATCCATGCCGTTGAAAAATATTCAACCCGTAAGGCTGACGTCATGGTTTGTTTCTGCGTCATTGACAGTTGCTGCATTAAACGACCCTCTTTCATGTGACTGTTCATCTAAGTACAGACACATGATATATTCAACATATGTATATGTCAACATATAACGCCGATCAATGACTCCATGAAAGGTCTTGCAGCAACTTCTTAACAAACTAGTGCTGGTGGGCGTGTTGTTGACTTGACTGGGGCCGATAAGCGGCAACTAACCCTGTCACAGCGTCCAAAGTCATAATCAGACCCATTAACCACATCGCTGCCATATTGTGCATGGTACCAATTAGAATCAGCAGCACCACATTTAACGCCAGCATGAGCCAGCCCATTGTTTTCGACATTTGTTGCATGAAAATCCTCCTCAAGTGTATGGATAAGACCTATACCATTTTTCAATACTACTTTAGGTTAATTCTAAATTATGTTTATGGCAACCCTAAAAAGTGTTAAAATTCTTGTCAGAGGGGGAAATCACGATGAAAATCTATACGGACTATTTCTTTGATGAGCCAGCGTTTGATCTCCACGATGGCGGGTACGTGCCGCTTGAGGTCAGTGATGCGCCTGAGAAGCCCTTAAATGTGCCGCCGTTGTTGAAACCGGATAAAGAGACGGCGACCGACGTTTATTACACGGTGACAGCAGAGGCTGGGGAAACGCAACTGTTACCTGGGGCGAAGACCAAGACGTGGGGCTATAATACCAGTCTGTTAGGTCAGACGATTGTGTATCGCCGTGGTCAGCATACGCATGTGACACTGAAAAACACCCTGCCTGAGTTGACCACTTTTCATTGGCATGGGGCTAATGTCAGTGGCCCTTATGTTGATGGCGGATGCCATGCGCCGGTTTATCCGGGTGAAAGTAAGCATATCGACTTCACATTGGAACAACCGGCGACGACTTTGTGGCTGCACGCGCATCCGTGCCCATCCACAGCCGAGCAGGTTTGGCATGGTTTGGCTGCCATGGTGATTGTCAAAGACGACCATGAAGCCAGCCTGCCATTGCCAAGGAACTATGGCGTTGACGATATTCCGGTCATTTTGCAAGACCGGCGTTTTCATGAGAACAACCAGTGGGACTACCGGGCTGATTATGATCCTGACGGTGTTGCTGGGCCAACTGCAATGATTAACGGTGACATCAATCCCTATTTTGATGTCACCACGCAAAAGGTCCGGTTGCGTTTTCTGGATGGTGCTAATCGCCGTGAATGGCGGTTGCATTTTTCCGATGACCTGCCATTTACGCAAATTGGCGGGGATGGCTCACTGTTACCGGAGCCGGTCAAATTTACCCATTTGATGCTGACTTGTGCTGAGCGTGCCGAAGTGATTGTTGATTTTGGCCAATACCATGAAGGCGACGAGGTCACCTTATATACGGATGATGTGCCATTGCTAAAGTTCCGCATTCATGCGTTCAAACCGGATCAGACTACCTTGCCTGATAAGTTGTTCGATGTGAAGGCACCAGTGGTTGACCCGGCTTTGCCAGTTCGCCACGTTGTGATGCAGGGGATGGACGAAGGTGTTGCGATTGATGGTAAAAAGTTTGCCATGCAGCGGATTGATGCCACGCAACCAATTGGCAAAGCCCAGTACTGGGATGTTACCAATAGCAATGATGCGCCTGGAATGGTTCATCCATTCCATGTGCATGGAACCCAATTCTTAGTCTTGTCGCGGAATGGGCATGCGCCGTATCCAAATGAACATGGTTTCAAAGATACAATTGGCGTGAATCCTGGTGAAACGGTTCGGCTGCTGGTTCGCTTTGATTTGCCAGGGGTTTATATGTATCACTGCCATATCATTGAGCACGAAGATGGCGGCATGATGGCACAGATTGAAACATTCGATCCAGCCAAGCCAAAGCAAGAATATAAATTGATGGATATGGATACGTTAATGATGGCCTTGGCTAAAGAACGTGGCGTCAAACCATCTGAGATTTGGATGGGCGGTATGCAGTCTTATGAAAAAATGGGAATGAAAATGTAAACGTCCCACAATACTAATATAGAAAAAGATGATTTTAATATGCACTCTCCAACGATCAAACATCGCGGGGCTTTTGTCGCCACGTTACTGACAGGTACCTTTTCGATGTCAATTTCTCAGTCTTCTTTAAGCACCGCTTATCCTGCTTTTATGAAAGCTTTTGGTTTAGGAGCGGATACAGTTGCTTGGCTGACAACCGGCTTTATGTTGGTGATGACCTTGATGATTCCGGTTAGCCCATGGCTGTTGCATAATGTTACTTTCCAACGGCTTTTCCAAGCGATTGAACTCATTTTTGCCATTGGGACAGGCTTATGTATCTGGGCACCGAGTTTTACCGTGCTCATGATTGGCCGGTTGCTTGAAGCGATTGCGGTCGGGATTATTTTCCCGAGTTTCCAGACCGTGTTGCTGACGATTACGCCGCATAGTGAGCGTGGTCGGGTGATGGGCACGGCGGGATTGGTCATGGGCTCAGCCTTGGCAGTCGGTCCGATTATTTCCGGTGTTTTGCTGACATGGTTCCCTTGGCAGGCTTTATTCTTGTTCTTCTTGGTCGTTTCGCTGCTTGTGCTGGCCGTTTCAACGGTGACCATTGCGTCTGTCATGCCATTGCAACCGACGCAACTGGACTGGGTGTCCTTCCTTTTATCCGCAAGTTTTCCAATTCTACTTTATGCCTTGGGTGCTTTGTCGAAAAAAGGCTTAACTGTTGGCGTGGTTGGTTTGTTGATTTTAGGCGTTCTGGCAGCTGGTATTTTCGTTGTTCGGCAATTGAATCGCCAACCACCAATGTTGCAAATGCGAGTTTTTGCCACTGGTATGTTTACTAAAGCGGTGTTTCTGACCGGAATTTCATACGTCGGTTTGATTGTCACCACTATCCTGATGCCGCTTTACTTTCAAACGCTACTTGGTTTGTCACCGTTGATTTCTGGCTTGTCCTTAGTGCCAGCTGCGGTGTTGCTGAGTATTTTGAATCCAATTAGCGGGCGCCTACTGGATCGCTTTGGACCGCGTGTCGTGGCCATGATTGGCATGTTGTTGATTACTGGCGGCTTTGGTCTGTTAGCAGTCTTTGCCCATCATTTACCGCTGATTGGGGCAATTATGTTGGCGATGGCGACTGAAGCCGGCAATGCCTTTGTGATGATGCCTTCAGTGACGGCTGGCGCGAATGCTTTGCCGAATGAGCTCGTGGCAGACGGCACTGCGGTTACGACGACGGCTCGTCAGTTATTTGGTTCTGCCGGTGTCATGTTCGCCACAGTGTTGTTGGATGGCATGCAAACCACGCTGCGAAGTCATGCTGGCGGTTTTGCTGTTACCTTCGCTGTGTTTGCTGGCGTGGGCCTGATTGGCTTGCTGTTGGCGTTGACGTTACCAAAGGAAGTCGCGAAGAAAGCGGTATAGCTGCGAATTCGTGCTTAGTTGCAAATGATCAGGAGAGAAGCATCGCGACTAGGAAAGGAGGGCAACACGGTTGCTTTAGTCAACAAAGACCAGTTCGATAGTTTCATCTTCCGGTTTGATGTTGACAGATAAATGACGATTAAGGTCGGCCACCAGTTTGCGTGCGAAGGCCATCTTCTCGTCGAATTCGGTCATGTGCGAAGTAAACGGGACGCTTTGGTAATTAAAGTTTTCGCCGATATAGCCCGGATCAGTCACGTAGCGCAAGTTGTTTTCGTCGTGGCGACTGCCCGGTTTCAGGACGGTATCCAAATACTGATAGAGAATCGTTGGATCGTAGTTCAGCGGCTTATCAAGGGTCGTGGAAAGCTTGTAGCCGGTTGCTTGACCAGCGAATTGTTCGTTGATTTGGACTTGGGTAAGGCTTTGATACAATTTCAAAACGATCACTCCTCTTCTTTTCACTTTTAGTATAGCAGTTATGGTAGATTGTAAAATTAATCCGAACAGCGTTCGGATTAATTTTACAATCCACCATAATAGTCTTGCATATTTAGATGTCCTTTCGGGGATAATCTGTGGGTATCGGGTGTGGCCGATGCCTTTTTTATTTTCCATTATATCAAAAGGCGGTCTAGTGAGAATCCGAAGATTCTCACTAGACCGTCTTATTTGTGGAGACTTATGTCACAGCCTCTTTTTGATTTATTCGTGATCCTAAACAGAAAGTTATAAGTGGTCGTTACAATTTCTATTTTGTAAACTCAAGTTCACCAAGAGCACGTTGGGCTGCTAAGTTCAATAGGCTCCACTGTCGGTCAAAGCCTGGCTGGAAGAAAAAGTCAGCTTCGGCTAAATCTTCCAGTTTTAATCCTTGTTGGATGGCTAATGAAATAACATTACCTTGGGCAGTGATATCATAAGTTGACAATACAGCACCACCTAATAGTTGATGAGTGTTTGGATTGTAATCCAGCTCTACGTAGACCTCTGTATTTCCCTTCTCCATAGGGACATAAGCTGGACGTAAAGTGTCTTTGTAAAAAGATGTGTTAATCTTAATATCGGCCTTTTGGGCTGTGGTCATATTCAGACCTGATGTGGCAAAGTGATAGTCGAAAACACTTAATGCTGATGAGCCGACCACTCCTGAAAATGGCATAGACGGTGTGTTCTCAAAGATGTGTTCCACTACATAACGGGCTTCACGTCGGGCAACCGTGGCTAAAGCTATCGGCATGTTCCTCTGAGCAGGAATTGAATAGGCCAACACCGCATCACCTATGGCATAGACATCAGGCAGATTAGTTCTCAAATATTTGTCAGTTTTAATCCACCCGCGCTTATCTAGTTCAACCGTTCCCTTTAACCAATCAGTATTAGGTTTAACTCCAACAGCTTGAATGATCAAGTCACTAGGATATTCTGCATCGTTGGTCTTAACAGCAGAAACCGATTCAGTCCCTTCATAGCATTCAATCTTAGCGCCAGTGACAACTTGAACGCCTTTGCTAGTCAATTCTTTTGATAAAATATCTGTTAATTCGGTATCTAGGTAGTTGCCCAGAGGCCGATTAATCATGTCGATTAATGTAACATTCTTTCCAGCTTTGATGCTGGCTTCAGCAGCTTCAACACCAATGTAACCAGCACCAATAACAGTAATATTTTTAACATCTGGGTCAGATAATTTTGCTTTGATCTTTTCTGCCCAATCCTTGCCGCGCATTGAATAAACGTTTTTTAGCTCATGACCAGGAACGGGTAAATCGTTTGGAGTTACGCCTGAGCTTAAGATTAATTTATCGTAATCATAGCTCTGTATCTTACCGGATCTTAAATCTTTCACGGTAACTTGCTTATTTTCTGGATTTATTTTGGTCACTTCATGATTGGCATATACTTCTGTCCCAAATTTTTCGAGATCTGCAGGTTTAAAATTACGGACATCATTAATACTCGTTACACTGTTTTCTAAATATAATTCCATACCACAGGACATAAAAGAAATAAAATCTCCCGCTTCGAATAGTTTAATATCTAGGTTTGAGTATTTGTGAGTAAGTTCCAAAACCGACTGATGGCCGCCGTGCGAGGCACCAACAACAATAACTTTTGTCTTCGACATAAAAAATATAGCCTCCTAATAGATGGGTGACAAATAATAAATCGTTAATGATGGCCATTTTGTTCTAAAGTACATTCGTGATGACGCAATGATTCACCGATATCTCATCCAGATACTAAGCCTTCTTCTCTCGAATGGAGCCCACCAGATCATCTGTAGCTGGAGCGTTCGCAAGCAATGCGCGAACATCATCAAGATTCACCTTAACATTCCAAACTAAAACACCAACTAACTTATCGGTATCTATGAAATAGACAAGCGATCCATGCGTTCGCCGATCAAAAATCAATTGCAATTTAGGATCAATATTACCGATTGCTTGCCAGGAAATATCAAAAATCATGGAATAGAAGTATGGGGTATGCTGATAGCTCATGTGAGCACCTGCCATATTACGGCCAACTAATTCACCAGAAAGTCGGGCATGGTCCACGTGCTCAATCCGTTGCCGACCCAAGATGTGATCTGGATAAGAGGCAATATCTCCCGCAGACCAGATGGCTGGGTCACTAGTATTGAGATACTCATTAACTTTCACACCACCATCAGCTAAATCCAAACAACTGTCTTCAGCTAAACTAATCCGCGGCGTAACGCCTAACCCAACAATGATCGTATCGGCTGCGATCACCGTACCATCCTTTGTCAATAGAGTCAAGTGGTCACCTTGGCGTTGATATGATTGGACAAACTGACCACTCATCAGTGTGACACCATTGCGTTTGAACGTGGCTTCATACTCAGTCCGAATAGACTCAGGAAATTTACCCTCACCCAGCGCTTTTTCTGGAAAAATCATCGTAACTTCAGTCTCATTTTGGGTCAGTGACGATGCGAGCTCTGTACCAACATATCCACCACCAATGATCACAACTCGCTTGTTCGGACCACTAAATTTACGTAACTTGCGATAATCTGACCACTGTCTAAAGACTAGCACATGTGGATCAGAAGGTCCCTGGATTTGTCTAGGTTCTCCGCCAGTTGCTAGCAATAGCTGTTCATACTTGATTTGCTCACTATCGGCCAATGTAATGACCTTATCTTGCCGATTAATAGCCGTAACCGTTGTCTTGAACTTAAAAGTCACATTGGGATAATTTTCAGCACCAATCTGAATGTTCTCTTCAGTAAATTCATCATCTAGCCATAGTTTTTTACTCAGTGCCGGTCGTTCATATGGGACATCCGCCTCTTGCGAAATAATTAAGATCTCACCCTCTGAATCTTCCTGTCGAATTCCCTTGATGGCATAGCCAGCAACCACTCCGCCACCAACAATGACGTATCGATAGCTGTTTGTCTGATCCAAATCACTCATCTAATCGCCTCCATAACTTTACTTTTTCTAGGATCATT
>ENA-OXVN01000318-OXVN01000318.1-human-gut-metagenome-genome-assembly--contig:-NODE-318-length-7219-cov-11.4973_pt1 | contig 7219 bp, 7 predicted proteins | sample MGYA00249251_ERZ652698 | MGnify/ENA primary metagenome ERZ652698 (study PRJEB26925, sample SAMN05826886) | human gut metagenome | biome: ENVO:2100002; feature: ENVO:00000062; material: ENVO:00002003...
TCGCCTTAGTCTCGTGGGCTCGGAGATGTGTATAAGAGACAGGCCATCAAGAACGTGGGCCACTTCGGTGCGGTTGATGCCCTGCGCAAGACCGTGCTCGACGTACGCGGCCAGCTCGGTGAGGACGCCCCCGCCGTGGTGGCTCTCGCCGGCGTGAACGAGGACGACAAGCCCATGGTCGCCGTGGCCACCAACGAAGCCGCCCGCAAGGCCGGCATCAAGGCCGGCGATCTGGTGCGTGGCGCATCCAAGATCCTCGGCGGCGGTGGCGGCGGCAAGCCGGACTTCGCCCAGGGCGGCGGCGCCGATGCCTCCAAGATCAACGAGGCACTTGAGGTGCTCAAGCACGAGGCACAGAAGGCCCGATAACGCCCGTGGTGTGGTTAGGCGTTGATTTGGGTAACGCCCGGGTCGGACTCGCATTGTCCGACCCGGAGCTTACCTTTGCACACCCAGCCGGGAACATTCATGTTGCCGGTGACTATTTCTTTGCCATCGATGAAGTGCTGAATGTCGTTGAGGACGAGCACGTGACCCATATCATCGTGGGACTGCCGTTGCAGATGGACGGCACTGAAGGCAAAAGCGCCAAGAAGGCGCGCAGATGGGCCGTAAACCTTGAGAAGCGTTTGCGTTCCGAGAGAGAAGAATCCCAAGAACCCCAGATTCCGCAGGTAGTATTGGTAGATGAGAGATTGACAACGGTCAGCGCTCATCGTCAGCTGTTTGAGGCTCAGAAGGCTTCGACCAAGCATAGGCCAATGGTGGACCAGCAGTCGGCAGTGGTGATTTTGCAGACGGCACTTGACCGTGCGGGGGAACAGTGAGGGACCGGTTTTATGGCAGACAATTTCAACGATTTCTTCGACGAGAACACGCATTGGGTCGAAGGGAACGCGAATCCGCCCAGCGGCTCGCTGGAACCTCCGCAGCCGCCGAAGTCCCGCAAGGAGATGCGCAAGCGCCGCGAGAAGCGTAAGCAACGCCATACCATGGTCATCATTGCGGTTATCGTGGTTATCGCACTGATTGTGTGCGGCGGATATTTTGGTGTGAAGAAGCTCAAGTCTATTCGAGACAGCCAGAGCCAGACGACCGCTGTCATCGCTGATTATCCAGGTCCTGGCGATGGCGACGTCCAATTCACTGTGGAAGAGGGACAAGGTGCTGATGTCATTGCGAAGAACCTCTTCGAGCAGAAGATCATCAAGTCTGCCGCCGCGTTCACCAGCGTGGTCATGGCCAATGATGCCAAGCTGTACCCCGGCACGTTCTCGCTGAAAAAGCACATGGCAGCCAGCGACGTGTTGGCCATTCTATCTGACTCATCCAACGCTTCCGGATTCCTGGATGTCAAGTCGGGCGAACGTGTCACTGACGTTCTTGATGCGGCCGCAAGCCTGTCCGGCATTGATCGCAGCGAGTTCGATACCATCGTGAACGGTGGCGGATCCGGCATCCTACCGGCCGAGGCCGCTGGCAGCTTTGAAGGATGGTTTGAACCAGGCAGCTACAACGTGCAATCCATGACCAGCGCGTCGGACATCCTCAAGGCCATGGTCGACAAGCGCATCGCCAAACTCGATGAACTGGGAGTCCCCAGTGGCAGCGATCGTGAACGGGTGATGATCATTGCATCCATCGCTGAGGCCGAGGTCAATAAATCCGACTACTACGCCAAGGTGACACGTGTCATTGAGAATCGTCTCGATCAAGGCATGGCCTTGGGCATGGACTCTACGGTGGCCTATGGCAATAAGGTGAAGTCGGCAGAAGTCACTACCGCTATGACGCAGGATGCCTCCAACCCGTATAACACATATCAGATTGCCGGATTGCCTCCCACTCCGATTAGCAATCCTGGCGACAACGCTATTTCGGCTGCGCTGAACCCCGAACCGGGTGACTGGCTGTACTTCTGCACAGTGAATCTCGACACCGGCGAAACCAAGTTTGCCGCCACTGCCGACGAACACAATCAGAACGTTGCAGAGCTGCGCCAGTGGCAGGCTGCAAACGGGCAGTAGTCCATCCCTGCTAGTCCCTCTAGTGGAGAAAACGGCAGGTGGCCCATTCTTGTTGCCCCCCTCTGATGAGGGGGCTCCCGCGAAGCGGGTGGGGGAGAGAACTTACAAGACAACCCCAACAACAATCGCTACAGCGGCTCCCACCAATATCACCGGCGCATACGGCACTTTGCCCGCATACGCCGGTGATTTGCGTTGCGGGTCGAACCTCGTCCACCACGCGATCCACGCGATACCGCACACACCCATGGCCAGCCACCACACCACCACAGGCAGCAGTCCGAATAAGCCGACGGACAACCCCATAGGAACCAATGCAGTCACGTCACCGAATCCCAGTGATTTGGGCACAATGAGCGCCAATGCAAACTGAACCAAGCAGCACAACACGGTAAACAGCAGTGCCTGTAACAGCACGAACAAATCGTTTGCCACCACGCCATAGGCGAAATCCGCAGCCAGCTGCAGCAACGCACCCACCGCGACCCATGCAATCGGCACCCGCCTGCACCGCACATCTTCAATGGACAGTGCAAGCCCACATAGCAGACCGGGCAAGATGAACAGGTATGGCATGGCTTAACATTAACCCCTAGTTACTGAACATACGAAACGAGGGATGCTATGTTGCGCTGGCAGACAGCAGGGGAGTCGCATGGAGAGGCCTTGGTGGCCATGATCGAGGGGCTGCCGGCCGGCATTCGCATCAGTACCAACGACATCGTCTCCGCGCTGGCCCGCCGTAGGCTCGGCTATGGTCGTGGCGCCCGTATGAAGTTCGAACAGGATCAGGTGCGACTGCTCACTGGCGTACGTCATGGATTGACGCTCGGCTCTCCGGTGGCCATCGAAATCGCCAACACCGAATGGCCCAAGTGGACCGAAGTGATGAGCGCCGATGCCCTTGACCACGATTTGCCGCGTGAAGGTCGCAATGCGCCGCTGAGCCGTCCGCGTCCGGGCCATGCCGATTTGACCGGCATGCGCAAGTATGGCTTCGACGACGCCCGTCCTGTGCTCGAGCGTTCCAGCGCCCGCGAGACCGCCTCCCGCGTGGCTCTGGGTGAAGTCGCCAAGCAGTTCCTTGAGCAGGCATTCGGCATTCGTACCGTGGCTCATGTGGTGGCGCTCGGCGGCGTGCAGACCAACCCCGATTTGCCATTGCCCACTCCGGATGACTTGGAAGCCCTTGACGCTTCTCCTGTTCGTACCTTGGACAAGGAAGCCGAGACGCGCATTATGGAGCGTGTTGATGAGGCCAAGAAGGCCGCCGATACATTGGGCGGTGTCATTGAAGTACTTGCCTATGGTGTGCCTGCAGGCATCGGTACCTACGTGGAATCCGACCGTCGCTTGGATGCGGCGCTGGCCTCGGCGATTATGGGAATCCAGGCATTCAAGGGCGTGGAAATTGGCGATGGCTTCCTTGAAGCGGCCCGTCCTGGTTCTCAGGCTCACGATGAGATCGTGGTCAACGCGGACGGCCGCATCGACCGACTTTCCAACCGCGCTGGTGGCATTGAGGGCGGCATGTCCAACGGCCAGGTGATTCGCGTACGTGGCGCCATGAAGCCGATTCCCTCCATTCCGAAGGCTCTGCGTACCGTCGATGTGCTGACCGGTGAATCTGCCGCGGCCATCAACCAGCGTTCCGACAGCACTGCAGTGCCCGCCGCCTCCGTGGTGGCCGAAGCCATGGTGCGCCTGACGCTCGCCAAGTATGCATTGGAGAAGTTCGGAGGCGACAGCGTGGAGGAGACTCACCGCAACCTTGAGGCGTACCTCGCTTCATGGCCCGAGCACATGCGCTGAGTCGCCGGAACACGATCGAGAAGGTTCATACGCTATGACAGCACGTCCCCACGCCGTAATCATCGGCATGATGGGTGCCGGCAAAACCCGTGTTGGCAAGGAAGTGGCGCACATGCTGCGGCTGCCATTCGCCGATGCCGATGTGGAAATCGAGCACGAGGTGGGTATGAAAATTCCCGCCTATTTCGATAAGCATGGTGAGCCCGCCTTCCGCGAGGTTGAGGCCGATCTCATCGCTGATTTTCTTGAGGATTTTGACGGCATTTTCTCGCTTGGTGGGGGAGCGCCCATGACGCCTTCCACGCAGGAAGCACTGGCGGACTATATCGCCCAGGGCGGTTGCGTGGTGTATCTCGATGCTGACCCGAAAGAGGCGATGGAACGCGCCAATCGTGGCGGCGGACGTCCCATGCTCAATGGTGACGCCAATGCCCGCTGGAAGAAGCTCTTCAAGGAACGCGATCCCGTGTTCCGCAACGTGGCCAATGTTCATGTGCATACCCGCGGACTTACCCCGCAGGGAGCAGCCAAGAAGGTGATAGATATGGTTTCCCAACGAACGGTGCATGTCGATGGTGCCGCCATTGAACCTTATGACGTGGTCATCGGCGAAGGCGCGATGAACCGTCTGGTCGATGTTTTGGGTTCCAAGCCGGTCCGTATCGCATTGATTCATACTCAGCCGGTGCAGCGGCACTCCGACCGTGCTCGTGCATTGCTGCGTCAAGGCGGTTATGAGGTGTCCGACATCGTGATTCCGGACGCCGAACCCGGTAAGACCATCACTGTGGCCAATCGCATTTGGGAACGTCTCGGCAACGAAGGCTTCACCCGCTCCGATGCCGTGGTGGGGTTGGGCGGCGGTGCCGCCACCGATTTGGCGGGCTTTGTGGCGGCTACGTGGATGCGTGGCGTACGCTATGTAAACTGCCCGACGTCGCTGCTTGCCATGGTGGACGCCTCCACCGGCGGCAAAACCGGCATCAATACCCCGCAGGGCAAGAACCTTGTCGGATCGTTCTACACGCCGGCCGGCGTGCTGGCCGATATGAACTCTCTGGCCACCTTGCCCAACGACATCTTCATCGAAGGTTTGGGAGAGGTTGCCAAATCCGGTTTCATCCGTGACCCTGAGATTCTGACCATTCTTGAGAATCACGCGGCCGAACTTCGTGCTTTCGACGGTTCCACGTTCCTCGGTTCTCCGTTGGAGGATGTGGTCGCCGAACTTATCGAACGCACGGTAACGGTCAAGGCCTATCACGTTTCCTCCGATCTCAAGGAGAAAGGCCTGCGTGAGTTCCTCAACTACGGTCACACACTGGCCCATGCCATTGAACAGCTGGAGCACTTCCGCTGGAGGCACGGCAATGCTGTGGCAGTCGGCATGGTGTATGCCGCTGAACTGGCGCATCTGACCGGTCACATCGATCAGGATCTGGTTGATTACCATCGTTCGCTGCTCACTTCGCTGGGCCTGCCGACTTCATGGAACGGTGGCTTGTTCGATGACGTGCTCGCTTTGATGCACCGCGACAAGAAGGCCCGCGGCAACGAGCTGCGCTTCGTGGTGCTCGACTCAATCGGCCACGTGGTTCATCTCGATAACCCGCCCGCCGATGCCGTGGAAGAAGCCTTCCGCCGTATCCAGCAATAAATCTGAGCAACCGTCTGCTTCTGGCTCCCCTCAGTCTCGCTACGCGAGCCAGCTCCCCTCAGGGAGGGGAGCCAGAGAAGACCTTGGCTCCCCTCCCTGAGGGGAGCTGTCAGCGAAGCTGACTGAGGGGAACCTGACGAAGGAGCAAAACATGATCAAAGTAATCGTCGTCAACGGCCCAAACCTCGGTCGTTTGGGCGTCCGTCAACCAGATGTCTACGGCCGTCAGGATCTCGACACTTTGCGTGAACTCTGCACCCAGTGGGGCAAGGAGCTTGGTCTCGAAGTCGAAGTGCGTCAAACTGACGACGAAGCCGAAATGGTGCATTGGATGCATCAGGCCGCCGACGAAAAGACCCCTGTGGTCATGAACCCTGCGGCCTTTACCCACTACAGCTACGCTCTCGCCGACGCTGCCCACATGGTCATCGACGAAAATCTGCCGCTGATGGAGGTCCACATCTCCAATCCGTCCGCCCGCGACGAATTCCGCAAACGCTCGGTCATCAGCCCCGTGGCCACTGGCACTATCACCGGCATGGGATTCTACGGCTACAAGCTCGCCCTTGACGCCGTAGCCCATCTGCTGTCCGAATAGTCGCGATATATCCTTATGGAAAGGCTTTGCCGCCGCGGTGGATGCGGCGGCAAAGGGATTCAACGAAACCGTATGTCGGTAACACGCCGGGTCATACGCGGATGATAGAGTGAAATTCCATGGTTAGAAGAACACATGGTAATTCTCAAGAACACGTCACCAAGCATATTTTCGTCACCGGCGGCGTTGTTTCCTCTCTCGGTAAGGGTCTGACTGCCTCGTCTCTGGGTCGTTTGCTGCGCAGCCGTGGTATCAAGGTACTCCAGCAGAAGCTTGACCCGTACATCAACGTCGATCCGGGCACCATGAACCCGTTCCAGCACGGTGAAGTCTACGTGACCGAAGATGGCGCCGAGACCGATCTCGACATCGGCCACTACGAGCGTTTCCTTGACGTTTTCCTCTCTCAGAAGGCCAACGTCACCACTGGTCAGATCTATCAGGAAGTGCTGCGTAAGGAGCGCGCCGGCGAATACCTCGGTCAGTGCGTGCAGGTCATCCCGCACATCACCAACGAGATCAAGTCCCGCATGCGCGCCCAGGCTTCCGATGATGTCGATGTGATCATCACCGAAATCGGCGGTACCGTCGGCGATATCGAATCCCAGCCGTTCCTCGAGGCCGCCCGCGAGGTTCGCCGTGATCTCGGTGCCGAGAACTGCATGTTCGTGCATGTCTCCCTGGTGCCGTACATCTCCGCCGCACACGAGCTCAAGACCAAGCCCACCCAGCATTCCGTGATGATGCTTCGTCAGCTTGGCATCTCCCCGGATGCCTTGGTGCTTCGCTCCGACCGCCCGCTCAACCAGTCCATCAAGGACAAGATCAGCCTGATGTGCGATGTCGATGCGGAAGGCGTGGTCAATTGCGTGGACGCGCCGAGCATCTACGACGTGCCGAAGATCCTGTTCGAGGAGGGCCTCGACGCCTATGTAGTGCGTGAGCTGGGTCTGCCGTTCCATGACGTCGATTGGGACGAATGGGCCGACCTGCTGGAGCGTGTACACCACCCCAAGCATGAAGTCAATATTGCCATCGTCGGCAAGTACATCGACCTGCCGGACGCCTATCTGTCCGTCACCGAGGCCATCAAGGCCGGCGGCTTCGCCAACTGGGCCAAGGTCA
>ENA-OXVN01000322-OXVN01000322.1-human-gut-metagenome-genome-assembly--contig:-NODE-322-length-6981-cov-14.6016_pt1 | contig 6981 bp, 3 predicted proteins | sample MGYA00249251_ERZ652698 | MGnify/ENA primary metagenome ERZ652698 (study PRJEB26925, sample SAMN05826886) | human gut metagenome | biome: ENVO:2100002; feature: ENVO:00000062; material: ENVO:00002003...
CCACAGCGCACCCACCGGGATGCCCTGCAGCTTGTTGGCCGCGTCAACCATCCAGTACTGCGCGAAGGCCAAGCAAGTGGCGACCATAAGGTGGCCAGACACCATGTTGGCGAACAGACGGATAGTCAGGGAAGCCGGGCGAATGATCAACAACTCAAGCAGGTTGATCGGGGCCAGCAGGAAATAGACCGGCCACGGCACACCAGGCGTGAACAGCTCGTGGCGCAGATAGTGACCGAGACCCTGCGAGCGGGCTGCGGTGACCCAGTACTGAATCAGGGTCCACAGAGCGAACACCAACGGCATGACCACCGTGGCGGTGGCAGCCATGTTCATACCAGGGATGACGCCGCACAGATTGAAGACAAAGATCGTGAAGAAGATGGTGGTAATCATCGGCACGTAGCGCTTGCCACGAGCCTCACCCATCACGTCATAAACGACCTTGTCACGCACGAAGTCAAGACCGTACTCGACCACACCCTGCCAACGGCCGGGGATGAGCTTGGCATGCTTGGCGGTAATACCGAGCACCACCAACAGTACGACGGTGGCCACGATGCGGATCAGGATAATACGGTTGATGGCAAACGGAGTGCCCTGGAACAGGATCTCCGGGGGTAGGAAGTCGTTGACTGAGGGCAGATGAGCGCCCTCGTTCGCCAACAGCAATCCTGCGCCGAACGAACCGACCATATTCACGCCTCCTGCTTCTTCAATGTCAGGTGTCAGTTTAAACCCACCGGGCGGGCGAATGTGACGGACTCGTTACTTTCGTCGTCTCGATGCGGAGTCTGCTGAGCGTGGACACGGAGTCAGCGCTGGGCATTCGACTCCGAATGACTGAAGAGTGATTATTTGCCTGTGTCTAGACAAAGTCAAGCCCACCTCGGCGCGTCTTTTCTCATCCCTACTGCCGTAAGGCTTTTCCCGGCACTTCGCGAGTGTTGTTTGATATTAGTCGCATCTCGCCGATGTGTAGGATTATGTTCATTCAATCGTCCGTATCGTGAACAGATTACAGTCCACTGTGCGAACGATCAGCCCTCAATAACGCCGTAGCCGTCGTTGAGGAACGGCTTGAAATCATCCTCGCGCGGACCGCCGGGCTCATGGCGAATCGAACGATCAGTGCCGAGCTTCTTTTCGGCACGCAGCCCCGGAACCTCGGTCAGGTCATACGGCGTGGTCTGGTACACCCAGTTCAACCAGTTGCGCCACAGCAGGTTCGCATGTGCTCGCCAGGCGAACAGCGGCTCCAGTTTCGGATCATCATGCGGGAAATAGTTCTGCGGGAACGGCACATTGGTCAGCCCCTTGGCCATATCGCGCTCATATTCTTCGGCAAGCGTGTATTTGCCGTATTCCCAGTGGCCGAGCGCAAACACCTCGGAGAAGTCGCGCGTGGCGATGAGCCCTGGCCCCGACTGCGGACCCCATGTCAGAATCTGCAGATTGCGGTTGGCACGCACCTCATCCTCATTCACGCCGGCCAGACGCGAGTGCGGCTGCAGTGCAATTTCGTCAAAACCGTTGGTCAGGAAGCAGTACTCATCCTGCAAATACTGGGGGAATACGCCGAAGATCTTTTCGGCGTAATCCACCTTATGGATGCCGTAACGCTCGTACAGCGCGCCCATGGCACCCCAGCACAGATACATGGTGGAGAACACGTGCGTGGACGCCCAGTCAAGAATCGTCTTGAACTCGTCCCAATAGTCCACGTCCTCGAATGGCATATGCTCCACGGGAGCACCGGTCACCACGAAGCCGTCGTAGTAGTTGTCGCGGAAGGCGTCGAGATTCTCGTAGAACTTGACCAGATGGTCGGCGGAGACATGCGTGGCCTCATGCGTGGAGGTCTTCATGAAGTCGATCTCGACCTGCAACGGCGATTTGGAGATCAGACGCAGCAATTGCGTCTCGGTTTCGATCTTCTTGGGCATGAGGTTCAGAATCACCAGTCTGAGCGGGCGGACGCGCTGACGCTCCGCCTCGGGCTTCTCGAGCGCAAAGATGCGCTCCGAGTCGAGAATGTCTCTGGCCGGAAGGCCACTGGGGATCTTGATAGGCATACCCTCTATTATGTCAATTTCTTGGATATCGCTCCCCGGCATTCCTATAACGGCCATTTATAGCGCGCTATTACTGTCTTTCTCGTTGGCCCCCTCTCCCGGAGAGGATTGCTGGAACCGATCGGCCGAGGAGAACATGCTCAGGGCCATGATTCAGCACAACACGCCGAGTTGACTTCCTGAAAATTGCCCCTATTGTAGATAAAGCTGTCTAAAAGACAAGCCGACGCGGGGTGGAGCAGCTCGGTAGCTCGCTGGGCTCATAACCCAGAGGTCCATGGTTCAAATCCATGCCCCGCTACCACATTCAGAAGGTCGGAATCCTATTGGGTTCCGACCTTCTGCGTTATGCCGTCTCACCGCCTGCGGCGCTTGACTATGGCAAGCATCGTACAGCCAACGGAAAGGAACGCAACCGCCACTGCGCTTGGCATGACCATGCTGATTCCAGTATGAGGCAGCTGCTCCTCAGATTCCACCGGTTCTTCCGGTTCTTCCGGCTCCCCCGGCTCAAACACACGCGTCCGCTCCCATGCATCGTCGTATCTACTCGCTGCCGGCATCACACGGTCATCGCCCGCAAATTCCCAGACGAACACATACCAGCCATGCTGATCGGCAACGATGTGCACCGGCTCGCCATGCGCGTCCAACGATCCCGCACCGAACTTGAACGTTCCGTTGCGCGCCGGAATCTCCCAAGATCCCACCAAGCGGTGATGCTCATCCTCAGCCGGCACTTCGGCGCCAGTCGGTTTATATGCCTCGTCATTGACGGCATCATCCGCATCGCCGGACCACCACACACTCACGGTGGCATGCGGGCGGTCAGCGCCGAATCCATACTCCTCATTGCCGGCGAACGACCCATGGTCGCTCGGGAAGCCGGACACGGTTATGGTGTCGCTCAATTCAGAACCCACATGAGCGGAATGCTCGGTCACCGTTGACTCGACCGCGACCTTGCGACGATTCACATTGCTTTCCGCAGCTTCAAGGAACGTGCTGGACCAGTCCCGAACAAGATACTGCTTGGCTTCATCGCTTTGCGAAGCACGACGGAACACCCACACCCACGTGCCGAAACTGCCCGTACCGGTTCCACCGCCATCGGCCCGATCCGCCTCACCTGCCAGATATGGCGTACTGCCACCAGGCTCGGTCATGGCTTGCACGCGCACAGTTTGTCCCGGACCGGTGAACGAAGTCTGGCCGTATGCCGATGGACGATACCCGGCTTGCTTGATCCTCGCCAGAAAACCATCGGCGCTTTCCTGCGAGCGCGGTTCGATGACCAAGCCCAAATCATCGGCAGTCAGACCATCAAAGTAGTACCCTTCGGCTTGCAAGGCGAGGTCTGGCACCCAGTGACTGCTGGAGTCGGCCACGCCACTGGTCACATCATCGAATATTGGGGAACCGGCATCGACCACTTTGTCCGAGACCGTGGTACTCACCATAGGAGCAAAGTCCTTGCGCACCGTGAATGTCGTTGCCGAACCGCCCGTCGAGACGAACGAATCAAGGCCCAGGAGCTGCTGAATGCCGTCCATAATGCGCAAGCGCCCGTACTCGTAGGTGGTTTTTGCCGTTACTTCGCCGTGACCATCTGCTTCCCATGCAAGGTGCTGCACGGTAGCGGTGGATACACCTGAGAACGTAGCTTTTCCGGTACTCACAAAATGCGCCGGCCCCTCAAGCGTTACCGTGAATGGAACACCTTCCACAAGCTCACCGTTGTATCCCTTCACACTCACCGCCACGGATCCGCTGCGCAGCGCCACGGCATCGATGCGTTCCACAACAACGTCCGCGGCCACTTTGTTTTCCGATTCCTGCCATATCTGTTCCGCACGCGGAATGATATCCGGGTGCTGCTGCCGGACGCTCTCCCGCTGCTGCGCCCACTGAGTGCCGATGCCGAAATGATCCTGGATAATCACCGCCACGGCCGCATGATCCCGCGCGCCAGCTTTTCGGTACTGCTCAAGAATCCAGGCCATGCGGCGTGCATTCTGGTCGTCTTTCAGCAATCGCACCGGGCCGACCGTGTAGTCGGTGATGGGCCCTGCTTCCATGCAGTAGTAATGGTTATTCGAGGTATCCAGCCCTATTACTCCCAAAGGCAGTGAAATGCCGTGTGTAAACCGGATATGCAGATTCTGCTCGGAGGGTCTCAGCGACGCCGCATAGGCTTCGCCGGCCATACCCAGCACCATTGCCAGCGCCAATATCAATCCCGTCAGCATGGCCAGTATGGACATGCCCTTTCTCCGCCATGCCAATGCCATCGCGAGTCCTTTCTTCAATCTCTTGCTTGAACCGCACATCCTTGTGCGTGCGGATAGACCACGAGCATGGCAGGTTGGCAGCGTGCGGCACATGGTTTTAGGCCAATGTGGTTCGAGCTTGCGTTTTTTCGGCGAGTTGTGGATAACTGGGCCATCGAGTTATCCACTTCATGCCGTTTGCAGAACGTTTCGCCAGAAGTGTCCACAATGCGCGTCCCCGAGCTCAAGCCCTTTAGAATGGGCAGTATGGCAGCAGTACAACATCGCGCGACCACGCGCACAAGCAACAGCGACTCCACCAAGACCGCGAAGTCAAAGACGACCTCGTCCTCGACTACCAAGCGCAAGCGGGCCCGCACCGCAACAGCGACTCCGCCGGCAGCCCTGCAGGGCCTCGCCAGCGAGGCGCCGGCTCCCACCATCGAAGTGAGCGAGCCGGGCCAGTTTGGCCGTATCAACGTCATGGACATCACCCCCGCCGAGGAACGCGGCATCTTCCCCGCCCGCGTGGAGCTCGGCGAGCCGTTCGAGATGACCGCTCAGGTGTTCATCGAAGGCCGCACCAAGGTAGGCGCCACCGCCATAGTGCGCAATCCACGCGGCAAGGAAACCCTGCGACGCCCCATGACATGCGTGAACCCCGGTCTCGATCGTTGGGTGGTGACCGTCAAGTGCGGCGACCACAGCGATCTGAAGCCGTGGGAGGATGGCTATGCGGCCGTCAAACGTCAGCTGGGCGAATGGACCGTGACCATCGAAGGATGGGAAGACACCTATATTTCCTGGCTGCATGATGCCCGCATCAAGGTTCGCGTTAAGGATGACGTGAACAATGCGCTCGATTCCGGCGCTGAACTGTTGGCTCGCTGGGCAGCAACCCCGGATGCCAATCTCACCGCACGAGACCGCAAGACTTTGGAGAAGGCCGCCGAAACCATGGCCGACGCTTCGCTCAGCGCCGAAGATCGCCTGGCCGCCGGAGACAATCCGCGCATCGCCACGCTGCACGACACCCACCCGCTGCGCGACGGCATCTCCCCCAGCCAGCCCCAGCGCTTCAAGGTAGAACGCCCGAAGTCCAGCTTCGCCGCCTGGTACCAGTTCTTCCCGCGCTCCGAAGGCGCCACCATCAATCCCGCCACCGGCAAGATCGTGCAAGGCACGTTAAAGACTTCGATGGCCGGCCTGGAACGTGCCGCCGCCGAAGGCTTTGACATCGTCTACCTGCCGCCAATCTTCCCCATCGGCGTGACCAACCGTAAGGGCCGCAACAACTCACTGATCGCCGGCCCCGACGATCCGGGCTCCCCGTTCGGCATCGGCTCCGAACTGGGCGGTCACGACACGGTGGACCCGCTGCTTGGCACCATGGACGATTTCAAGGCACTGTGCCAGCGCGCGCACGAGTTGGGCCTCGAAATCGCACTTGACTTTGCCCTGCAGTGCTCCCCCGATCACCCGTGGGTCAAGGCGCATCCGGCATGGTTCAAACACAAGCCGGACGACACCATCGCCTTCGCCGAGAACCCGCCAAAGAAGTATCAGGACATTTATCCGATCGACTTCAACGCCGACATGGCCGGCATTGAGAAGGAAGTCGAGCGCATTATGAACCTGTGGATCGAGGCGGGCGTTACCATCTTCCGCATCGACAACCCCCACACCAAGCCGGTTCGTTTCTGGCAGGACGTGATTGCCGCAGTGACCAAAAAGCACCCGGAAATCCTGTTTCTGGCCGAGGCGTTCACCCGCCCGGGCATGATGCGCGCATTGAGCTACGTGGGATTCACCCAGTCCCACTGCTACTTCCCGTGGCGCAACACCAAGGAAGAGCTGGAGGAGTATCTGCCCACCACCAATGGCGATGACGGCTACTACCAGCACAACACCTTCTGGCCCACTACGCCGGACATCCTCACCGCATACGTGCGTGACAACGGCATCGCCGGCCACTGCGTGCGTGCGGTGCTGGCAGCCTTGGGCAGCCCAAGCTGGGGCATCTACAACGGCTACGAGCTTATCGAGAACAAGCAGCGCCCCGGCTTTGAGGAGCAGATCGACAACGAGAAGTACGAGGTCAAAGTCCGCGATTGGTCCAAGGCCAAGCAGTTCGGCGTGGCCGAGATGCTCACCTCGTTGAACAAGATTCGCCGTGCCCACCCGGCAGCACGCAGCTACCATAACCTCACCGTGCTGCAGTCCTCCGATCCGGGCGTGCTGGCATTCGCCCGCCATACACCGGCAGAGCTGACCGGCACCGGCCACGCGGACACGCTGATCGTGGTGGTCAACCTTGATGGACACAACGCCCATCAGGCAATGATTCATCTGGATCTTGATGAGCTGGGCTTACCCACCGATCGTCCGCTGAACGTACGTGACGAACTCACCGGTCGTGAATTCCAGTGGGGCTGGGACAACTACGTCTCGCTCGCCCCATGGGCGGACGTGGCCCATATCCTGTCCGTGCAGTGAAACGAAAGGCGGGCACGGCTATAGCCGGGGTGCCCGCCCAGTAGTAGTGTGTGTAACGAATAGTTTCCAAACAAGGAGATAACCAATGGCAGAAACCTTCAACGTCGTTGTGGAAATTCCGCGCGGCTCCAAGAACAAGT
>ENA-OXVN01000330-OXVN01000330.1-human-gut-metagenome-genome-assembly--contig:-NODE-330-length-6716-cov-6.34845_pt1 | contig 6716 bp, 13 predicted proteins | sample MGYA00249251_ERZ652698 | MGnify/ENA primary metagenome ERZ652698 (study PRJEB26925, sample SAMN05826886) | human gut metagenome | biome: ENVO:2100002; feature: ENVO:00000062; material: ENVO:00002003...
CGGAGATGTGTATAAGAGACAGACAAGTGATACTTCAATTAACACCAGTCTGCGCAAGTGTGAATGTACTTGGCGAAAGGAAAAAGTAGCAATGAATGATCTACGTATTTTGTGGGGATGCAATTCTTGGCTTGAAATGGTTAAAGGAGCACGAAGATGACAGAAGATAAAGTGGTATTAACAGAATACCGTCCACATACTGCAGTAATTATCACAATTGGCTTTAATTCCATGACTTTGTTTGTAGAAGAACCAATTGATCAAATCAAAACAGTCTTAGAAAGCATAAAGAATCAAGAATATTTAACTTTAAACGTAGCCATGCGAAAACATAGAAATTACGTTTTATGGGATCCTGAATGCGATGATGACATTACTTATTGCGATTGGGATTTAAAAAAAGCAGCAGTTAAAGCTTTTCATAAGTTGTATAAGAAACAGGGCACTGGTTTAAAAGCTCATTATTGGGGTAGCGATAATGATTTTCAATCAGAAAAATTTCATGAATTAGAGAATATTCATGTAGAGGTTGATAAAGATGGGTATTAGATATGGCTTTAATTATCATACTGACGAGAACATTAGCAATTTAGCAATGATGATTATGCAGAAGGTTAACAAACTTAAGCCAGATTATCTTGAAATTGATGGTCTAGCACATGAGATTGTCAAATGTTGCGAACAAGGAATGAAAAATAATGAAAATCATTAAAGCAATACAGCATGCATGGCATTGGTGGTGGTCAATATGGGAATAATCAGAAGGGTTATATGTATGAAAGATGTTGAAGCTTTTGTTAAGCAAGTAGATAAAGCAATCGACCAGTTACAAGGCATCTGTAATGGGATTGATAATTGGAGCGATATACTGACCTTAAATGAAATAAAAGAAGACATTAAAGCTAATGTACTTAATAATTTGGTTGAAAGCTCTTATACAATGCACAGAAAACTGGAGGATAACAATTATGTCAAATACTTACAGCTGACGAAAAAAAGACGTTAGTAATCACAGTAATGAATAACAATAAGTGTGTTTTGAATATTGATCTTGAGAGGATTAAGCCTAGACCTAAGCAGCGAGCATCACAAGACCTAGATAAGTTAGTTTATATCTTTAATGATTTGAGTAATGCGAGCACATATGATTTGGACCAATACGCTTGGCTATTCGATAGAATTAGCGAACTGATATATAACCTGGAGAGGGTGGAAAGCAAATGACAACTAAAGAATTAGAATCAAAACTTAATGAACTAAACGACAAAATGAAGTTCTCAGTTAAAGAATATGGCAAAGATCAAGCAAAGATATCTGCTGATTTAAGTGTTGAATCAGGCTTGACACTGATTCAGGTTCACAGAGGTGAAACTTGGATTTATGCAAAGATGGAAAGCCAAAAAGTATTGATAGCTAAGATTATGCCACCGCACGACTCTTTGGCCGTCTGGTGTGTTGATCTGGAAAGCCAAATTTCATGTTATGACCATGAAGGCTTGAGTGTGTACATGAGTGCACTGGCAGTTATTGATCAGTTCTTGGCTGATAAGGAGGTTAAGTGATGGCTAAAAGACATATTAAGCTATTTAGGTATTACAAAGAATGGATTGAAACTTACAAGAAGTATCAGATAGCAGAAGTAACCTACAACAAATATGATTTAACTTATCGCTACCTAAAAGAAGTACATCCTGATTTATATCTTGATGAACTAACTCGTCAAAAAGTTCAGATGATCGTTAACAAATACGGTGAAACTCATGAAATCGAGACTTCAAAAGATTTCTTGCACCGTCTTCAAGCTCCGCTACGTGATGCGGCTTATGAAGGCTGGGTAAGCAAGGACCCAACTTATAAGGTTATTCCTACTAGTCAGGTTGATCATAAGGTGCTAAGAGCTGAATATCTGGAAGAAGACGAAGCACATAAATTTGAACAAGTTCTGCAGCAAGATCACTCGATTCCGGCTGTTTTATGTGATTTTGATCTGCGAACCGGTTTGAGATTTGCGGAGGTACTAGGCCTTACACCTGCTGACGTAGATTTTCAAAAGAAGACAATCGATATCAACAAAACCTGGAACTACAAAAAAGGCGTTGACAGTGATTTTATGCCTACGAAAAATAAGTTTAGTAATCGAATAATCACGATTGATGATAAAGCGATGCATGATCTTCAATACATGATGTTTGGTGTGAAGCAAGATGAGCCAATTTTTGTAAAGGCTTTAACGATAGCGTCTCAAAATAAAGTTTCAGATCGTCAGCCTAGAAGGAAATATAAAAATTATGTAGCTGTGTACAACTCCACTATTAACACAAAAGTGGAAGAGTATTGCGAAAAAGCAGGTGTGCCTCGTATCAGTTTTCACGGCTTACGTCATACTCATGCATCGCTTCTTATTGCAAACGGTGTTTCCATTCAATCCGTTGCTGATCGTTTGGGACATGCTGACACCACAACAACACAAAAGGTTTATATTCATTTACTTAAAAAGCTAAAAGCTAAGGATGATCAAAAGATTTTAGGAATTATGAATGGACTGGGCAATTAGATGAAATTTGATGTAAAGACAGTTGACGAACTACTCGGAGCTGATGAGTCATACAAGGCACCTGAAAAGATGCTGAACTTGATGCTTGACGATCAAAAAAGAGCTGAGACGTTTAATAAATTCTTAGACGTTTCAACTGATATGAGCTTTGACTGGTTTCATGAGTATTACCAAGATGAGCAAGCTGAAAGAAAATCACAAAAACAAGATTTTACACCAGATAGCATTGCCCAACTACTTAACGAATTGGTAGAAGAAGATCGTAGTAGCGGTGAATACTTTGAACCGGCTGCAGGAACTGGTGGTGTTCTGATCAAGCGTTGGTGGAATGACAGAATTAAAGATCCAGTTCATTTGGCACATGTTAAACAAGAAGTTTTAGATAGAAATAAAGGTATTTCAATTTTTACTTATGATCCTAGAAATTATTGGTACCAAGTTGAAGAAATGAGTAACAGAGCTATTCCTTTTCTACTTTTCAATATGGCTATTAGAGGAATGAACGGTGTGGCAGTTCAATGCAACTCATTAACCCGTGAAGCTAAAGATGCTTACTTTATTAGAAATAATAGTGCTGACTTCTTAAAATTTAGCGAAATCATAAAACTGCCTCACAGCAAGGAAGTTGAGCATGAGTTACACATTGATAAGTGGGTTACTCAATTTAAGTAGGAGGACAATAGCATGACCGAATACGCAATGTATAAAGGCGATACCTTTATTGATTTAGGTACTATTGCTTATTTAGCAAAGAAGTATCACAAAACGGAGGAAGAGTTGATGTATTTATCATATCCATCGGCTCATAAAAAGAATCATGGGAAGATGGTACTACTTTACAAAATGAAAGATGAAAGTAACGATGTGACATCAAAAACAATAATGAAAAGTAAAAGCAATGATGCAGCATCAAAAGCAATAACGAAGAAAAGGGAAGAACTATTGAAAAAATATGATTTAAAAATTGGCGCAGTAGTTACGCCACATGAGTTATCAAATGTATTTCAAAGTCAATTTATGAAATACAAGCTCGGTATCGCTTATCACAGCTATAACCGCACTTATGTGGCTAGATCGGCTGATGGTAAAGACTTAGATGCCAAGTTCAATGACGAACTTGTTTATCTAGGATTCGGTTGCTGGAAGAAGAAACAAAGGAAATAGCAAGGAGGAGAGCGGATTAATGGATAATTTTACAACGATCTGGAGTTCGGTGTGCTTTCTAATTATTTTTGTTTGTCAGATTGTACAGTTACGTCAATTAACACGTTATCGTAAAGAGATAGACGGATTAAGAAAAAAACTTTTTGACGCAAATTTTAAATTTAAGGACGCAAATATTGAATTTTATTACGATATAAAAGAATTGAAATCAGACTCTAAATGGTATGCAAGGCGACTCGAAAGAATAGAGAGTAATTCCAGCAAATACGCCACTTGGAAAGAGATCAGCAATTTATACAAAACAGTTGAAAACGTAAAAGATAAGCAAAGTCATCAAGATGAATTTAATAAATCCTTCATTAAAGGGATAAGAAGATTGACTCCGAAGCGAGGTAGTAATGGACGATAACATAATTTTATTAGGAAAGATTGGCTTATTGTTATTTCTGCTTTTATGCGTAATGCTTTTGGCGGTTATTGTTGTAGGACTACTTTGTAGTTTCATTGATACAGCTATAACTTTGATGAGAAGTTGGTTCGATAAAGGAAGACGGGGGAGAAAATGACAAAAGTTAGAACAATTTACAGCAAAAATATTAGATATGGTAAATGGCTGTGCTGGTAAACGGTGTTGAAGTAACGCGTTCTAACTTGCCTGATTTAGGATTGCCTACACTTAGAGTGACTCAAGGAACACTTGCCCACAACGTTGGGCAAGGCTGGGGTGATGTGACAGAAGAAAAGCTTCTTATGAAGTTAATCAGCGTAGAAATTAAGCGTCAAGTGAAAATTGAGAACATCAATACAGCAGCGAAGAAGAAAAGTGAGTGGATTGTAAATAACTGGGACTTGATTGACAGACAGGCAGAGCCACTGCATCCACTCCAGAGCGATAGATATTAAGGGGGATGTATATTGCATTTTACTTTTAACATTGAACCGGTAGCGCAAGCTAGACCGCGGTACTCTAGTAATCCCTACCCGCATGCTTATGATCCGATCAAAGTGAAAAAATTTAAAGAGTGCGTTAATTTAATTGCTCAACAAAAGATGGCGGAATTAAAGCTAGAACCTTTTGACGGCGCATTAGAAGTGAAACTTGAATTTTATAGACCTATCCAGAAAAGCGTTAGCAAAATTGAGTATCGAAGGAGGGCTATAGGAAGCTCTCTGCCGGTTGTAAAAGCTGACACGGATAATTACATTAAATCGTTTTTAGACGCTTGTAATGGGGCTATTTGGATAGATGACGCACAAATTACGGATTTACATGCTAAAAAGAGATATAGCGATAATCCACGAATTGAAATGGAAGTATTGAAGATACAACAGATTAAGTAGTATAGGAGTAGTGTTTTTATGACAGACAGATCAAAACAAATGTTGCTAGACGGCGGAATGGCGATAGACCAGCGTGCGACGGCTGGCAGAGTACGTAATTTCTTCAAATATGATTTTGAACGTTATCTTGGATACGCTGGTTTCAATCCGGTTAATTTGTCTGTTATAGATGATACACACTTATCCAGCCCTAAAATGGATGCTAGTGGCGTTTCTGCGCACGGCGGGATAAATCACCAAGAGGATAGTACTTTGCGCATTATAGAAGCCGAAAAAGCTTGCTATGCGGTAGCGAAGGCAATAGACAATTGCCGTGATGCTTCACGTACACCGTACCGTACAATTTTAAAAGAATGTTACCTAAAGGGATTGGATGATCAGAAAGTTATGGGTTTGCTTGGATATGAGCATAGTTGGTATGACAAGCTTAAAAGACGTGCAGAGTGTGAATTCGCTGATCGCTGGGATAAATGGAAATTTTGTTATGGAGTTGATTATCTAAAAGACTTGCACGTTTATCTTGAAGAAGAAAATGGAGAAAGGGTCTAAAGTGGCTTTATAAAGGTGCTTTTGAGGAACTCAAACGGCTTAACATGGTGGTATATTAATAAAGTCGAAAAAATGATAAAGGTTAATCATTACCCTTAACTTTTATAATGTTTTCGGCAAATGAGTGGGAAAGTACTACACGATTAAGATCGTTAAATCTTCATTTCATGATTATCAAATTCAAGGCAATTTGAATGCCTCCAATCTAAACACTAAGGCTTAATAATCAATTTCTCCTTAGTGCTAGTTACGAAATCGGCTGTAGCGGGTTCGACTCCCGCTATGGTTTTAGACTTGCGATGACACCGGGTGTTTGAAACAGTGCTCAAACAAGGAGAGCGAGTCAATGATATTTGAATCCCCCTGATCTGGGATTCGATCTTGCGTGAAACGGGTGTGCTACTGTTTACCTTGACAGTGGTTTAGGTTCGATTCCTAATTTGCGCTTAGGCTTACGTGTTAAACGGTCTAGTCACGTTGCTACATATTTTCATGGACTATATGATAAATTCGGGTAGCAATTAGGTTCGACTCCTAGCGTGGCAATAGCTAGCAAGTTGCTAGTGAATAAATCATTTATTGCAGTGTGGAAGCTGTCTTGTGATTTATAAGATAATATTTTTCTTGTTCTTTTGACAAAAATGCATCAGAGGTAAGACGATGCGAAAATTTATTGGTGATTTAAACTTGAAAATATTGCAACTATGACTAAGTAAGTCTCGCGTTTGTCAAACTTCTAGGAACGTATTACAAGCGGTAGTATGACAGCTTTCTGATGGGGCTGTTGATCTAGGTTCGAGTCCTAGCGTTCCTATTGGTGGGTAGTTTCTGCAGACAAAAGCTCGCCACTTTCAATGGCGTGTTAATGGCATTGAATCGCTTTGTGCGTTGAAGTGATGGCCGGGGAGAAAATGCACTTGGACACGGTGTTGAACAAGCCGTGCGACGTTCAGTGCTTTGAGGGTTGATTAATTGCGAAGAAGTTGGTGGACGATATCTGCATTCCGATTTAAAGCAGAGAAGGCTCAACTTGGTTAATCGTAGAAGCGTAGCACAATGTAAGCAGCTTGCACCCTCGAATTGGGGCGTTAGCTTAGCAGGTTCTGTC
>ENA-OXVN01000344-OXVN01000344.1-human-gut-metagenome-genome-assembly--contig:-NODE-344-length-6198-cov-6.31206_pt1 | contig 6198 bp, 4 predicted proteins | sample MGYA00249251_ERZ652698 | MGnify/ENA primary metagenome ERZ652698 (study PRJEB26925, sample SAMN05826886) | human gut metagenome | biome: ENVO:2100002; feature: ENVO:00000062; material: ENVO:00002003...
AATTTAGCACGTAGCTTGGCCAAGAATAAAAATAAAGAGACAACTTTTGATGTTGGTATTAAAAATATTTCTAAAATATTACTGACCATGACAGCAGTAATTGCCCCACTTGTTTTCCTAATTAATGGGTTAACTAAGGGTGACTGGTTTAATGCTTTGATCTTTGCCATTGCGACTGCCGTTGGATTAACACCAGAAATGTTGCCGGTAATTGTGACGAGCAACCTGGTTAAAGGCTCCGTTGAGATGGCTAAGCACGAGACGATTGTTAAGAGAATGAGTTCCATTCAAAACTTTGGTTCAGCAGACGTTTTATGTACTGACAAGACAGGAACTTTGACCCAAGACAAGGTTGTGCTTGAAAGACATTACGATTTAAATCTAGAAGAAAAACCTAAGGTCTTAGAACTTTCATTTTTAAATAGTTACTACCAAACAGGGATGAAAGATTTAATGGATGAAGCAATTATTCATGCAGCTAATGAAGAAATTGATACTGCCAAAATTAAGCAAGATTATCAAAAGATTGATGAAATTCCGTTTGATTTTAGACGTCGTAGAATGAGTGTTGTGGTCAAAAATAAGCAAAATGAACATGTATTAGTTACTAAAGGTGCGGCTGAAGAAATGTTGGCTTGTTCTAATAGAGTTGAAACTGATGGTAAAATTAAGCCATTAGATGAGGCTGCCAGAGAAGAAATTTTAACTAAAATCGATGAAATGAATCGTGACGGCTTAAGAGTAGTTTTGCTTGCATATAAGAAGAATCCTGCACCAGTGGGTGAATTTGGTGTAGCAGATGAAAAAGAGTTAATTCTGGCTGGCTTCTTAGCCTTTCTTGATCCACCAAAAGATAGCGCTAAGGAAGCGTTAGATACTTTAAAGCAAGATGGAATTACTGTTAAAATTTTGACAGGTGATAATGAGGCAGTTACTAGAAATGTTGGTGCACAAGTTGGTCTGAAAATTGATCGAGTTTATCAAGGCAAAGATCTTGAAAATAAAACTGATGACGAATTGAAGCAGATGGTGCAAGAATGTAATGTCTTTGTTAAGCTATCACCAATGCAAAAGGCCAAGATCATTAAAATATTAAGAGAAGATGGTCACACAGTAGCTTATATGGGTGATGGCATTAACGATGCCCCTGCCATGAAGGCAGCAGATGTTTCGATTTCTGTGGATACAGCTGTGGATATTGCCAAGGAATCTGCAGACATTATTTTGCTTCATAAAGATTTGCGAATTTTAGAGCGTGCAGTTCAAATTGGTCGACTAGTATTTGGTAATACGATGAAATATATCAAAATTACGTTGTCATCTAACTTTGGTAATATTCTATCAATCTTAGTGGCATCTTCTTTCTTACCATTCTTACCGATGTTGCCAATCCAATTGTTAATTCTTGACTTGATGTACGGAACTAGTTGTTTATCAATTCCATTTGATACGATGAACCAACATTATTTGTCAGAGCCAAGAAAGTGGAGTACCAAAAAACTGCCTAAATTCATGTTTTACTTTGGTCCTACTTCATCTGTCTTTGATATTTTGACTTATGTCATCTTATTCTTTATTGTTTGTCCACAAGTGGTGGGAACTAGTTATGCGAATGCAACAGCTGCTCAAAAATTGTTGTTTAGTTTAGTCTTCTGTACTGGGTGGTTTATTGAATCGCTGTGGACACAAGAAATGGTAATTCATGCTTTAAGAGATCCTAAATTACCATTTATTAAGCAACATGCATCAGCTATTGTTAGTTGGTCAACCATTGGAATGGCAGTAATTGGAACTGTTTTACCGTTTATTACTCCAATTGCCGAAGCAATGAAGTTTGGCCCGATTCCAGTTTATTTCTTAGCTGTTGTCTTTATCTTGTTAGTTTTGTACATTGCTTTAACTACAGTAGTTAAGAAATGGTACATGAAGTCAGAAAAATATCTGATTTAAATTAATGCAAAAAGAGCGTAGGTAGATCAAAATATCTACTTACGCTCTTTTATTATTATGAAATGAATAAATTATTCTAATTTACCAGCTTTTGCTAAAACTTCCTTAGCTTTTTCAAGTGAGTGATGTTCTTCACGGTAACGCTTAATATCGTAACCATCAGTATCACTTAACTTATCAAGTCTTTCATCAAGTTCCTTGAATTCTTTTTCAAGGTCCTTAATGACACCTTCTTCATCTTCAACATAAACATATTCATTTTCATCAGCTTTAGCATCGATCTTAGCGTTGTATTCACCAACTTTTCTAGCATGCTTTAAAATGGACTTGATGTCCTTAATAGTTTCATGTTGTGCAGTACGGTGACGACGGTCAGGAACTGAATCTTCGATTCTAGCTAAGTGACTTTCAGCGTCACTAATCTTCTTAGAAATTCTATCTAAAGCTTTCAATTGTCTCTTTGAATAATCTGTCATGTTTATTACCTCCTAGGTAAATGGTTATATCTACTAAATACACTTTCATTGTAGTTAGTAACGAAGGTATAAGCAAGAATTAACAAAAAAGTGTCTGGGAAAAAACTAACCCTTAGATACTGAAAGACGATCAATCCAACTCTTAATTTGAGTTGCTTGACCGTCTTTTTCTGTCTATTTTTATTTTTGAACAAAGAAAATTGGTCTTTTGACCATCTTCTGTTCCAATATTTGCTTAAATTCATCATCATGAAGGCTATTCCTATATCTGTTTCAACCTTCTTTTTGCCTCTTAAATAAGTTCGGCGCATGCCAAAGACGTTCTTCAAATGTCCAAAAATCGGCTCCACATCATATTTCCTCATGCTGTAGATGTGTCTGCCTTCAGGACTTTGGAGAACTGCTTTGGCTTTTTCTTTTAGGTATTGCCAGTTAGGATTATAGCGAACCTGACGTTGGCGTCCGCTCTTAGTCTTGGCTAAGCGTTCTAATTCTGGCGTTAGTTGAAATTCATCTGCTTCATAGACCTTAAAATCACGAACCTGACCAGTCGATCGATCTTTACGTTGACTATAATATTTGAAGTTGAATCTGACGCCATTTTGATCAAGGTAATAATCATCTTTTTCATCATAGAACCAGTTAGCCAGCTTAGTTGGATCGTTGCGATACTTTCTGGTCTTTTCCTTTTCGTACATGGTATAAGGAATATAGTACTTCTTGTCTGAATATTTCTCTGCCAACATTGAATAGTTATATTCGCTGCCATAACCAGCATTAGCGACAATCTTGTCAAACTTGTCTAGTGTCGTCATCTGCTTTAAAAATGGTTCGAAAGTTCTGAAATCAGTTGGATTAGGGTATAAAGCAAAGTCAACCACATATTGATCAGTGGTAGCGGCTTGAATATTGTAGCCTGGCTTGAGCTGGCCGTTCTTCATGTGATCTTCCTTCATATGCATGAAAGTCGCGTCATGATCTGTCTTAGAATAGCTATTACGCCCTGCAAAGATTTTTTTCGCCTCTTCATATTTCTTCATTCGAGGAACATAGTCTTTTCTTAGTTTATGAAGCAGCTTTTTAAGACCGCGTCTTCTTGCTTTTCTAGGCGAACCGCCAGGGATTGCTTTGGGTTCTTGCTCAATTTCTTCGGTCAGCTTTTCAATCTCGGCTTCCGTTTCTTGTGCTAGCTCTGCCAAACCTTGACTGGTCTGGACTTTCTCTTTTGCCATTGCTTTGACGACTTCTTTGGCAATCAATTCATCATAAAGCTCAACCGCTTGACCTTTGAGCTTGTCATGAAATTTTTCAACTGCCTTGCGCCAAACAAAAGTATAGCGATTGGCGTCAGCTTCGATTTTAGTGCCATCAATAAAGATCGCTCCTTCATTGATAAGGCCTTTCGGCTTCTAACAAATTGGTAAAGTAGAGGAAGCTTTTTTTAACCAGCTCATTGGCATGCTTGCTGGATCTAAAGTTATTGATAGTATGGTAAGAAATCTGTTGGTGTTCAGCCAAAGCCATCATCGGCACGTTTTCTTCCAGCATTAATTCGATTTTTCTGCCTGAAAATACTCTTCTGGAATAAGCAAAAAGCAAGATCTTAAGCATATCGCCGGATGATAAGCTGGACGGCCGGTTTTAGCAGTATTACCCAATAAGACATCTTCTGGAATTGAATCGACAAACCAGCTAATGGTATTAGCTAAATGATTATGAGGAATAGCGAAGTCTAAGTTGAGTGTTAAAGCTGTTTGACCTATGGTATAATTTTGATACATTAAGATTGCCTTCTTTCTTTTTGTTTTGTGGTGATTCAATAATATCAAGGAAGGCACTTAAAGTATAGAAAAAGAACGATGAAATCCATTAGGAAATCATCGTTCTTTTTTCCTGCCTGAGAATTAGTTTTTTCCCAGACACCTTAGAAATTTTGAATTAATACTTAAATGCTAAAGCGCCCATTGGATCCCATGGCAATAATTGAATTGGGTTATCTTTGCCCTCATCGTAAGCCTTCTTAAGATTTTCTGGTAAGATGTCTTTGTTGATAACAGCTTGGTAAACAAATGAATCGAACCAAGAATCGCTCATGACGAAGTAGCCCTTGAAGCCAGGCTTTTCGCCCCATGAGTTTTCAATCTTCCACTTAGTTGGCTTGCCGTCAACAATATCAACACCAGTGATAACCATTGCGTGATCCATCATACTTTCGCCTGAATCAAGCATGTCAGCTTTGGACATTGAGAAGTCAACATCGAATAATTGATCACGACGGTAAAGGCTGGTGTCAAGAAGTCCAGCTCGGCGTTCAGAATCTTTAACAACATTTGAACCGAACCAAACAACTTCGCCACTCTTTAATTGCTTAATAATTAAATCCTTCATTTCGTCAACCTTTAAGTTCAAGTGGCGAACTTGACGGCCGCCTTCAACGTTGCCTAAATATTCAACTGAGAATACCTTGTGGAAAGGCTTATCACTAGTTGGAGCGTTGATAGTTGAGATGTGGTTGGCTAAGTCCATGCCTACGTACTTATCAAAAAATTCCTTAGGAGTAATGTCCTTATCAATGTGGTAATTGTGGTCATCATCACGGTATTCAAAGTTAAACTTCTTTGGTGGAACACCAAGTGAAATCGCAAGAACGCGGAAGACATCGTTTAACATTTCTTCCTTGCGAGCTTGTATTTCGTCTTCTGATTTACCAGCATTAACGAGTCTGCGTAATTCAAGACCGTCCTTACGAAGTAAAGTATTCAAAGTATCGTTCAATGCACTTGAGTTAGTTGCATTAGCAGTTTCTGGATAAACGCTCTTTGGCACAATACCGTATTTTTCGATGATGCCGCAAAGCATATCCCATTGACCACCATCTTGTTGTGGAGTAGTAAATAAGAATGAAACTTTACGATCACCTAAGTCTTTATCTGCAGTTGCGATTACATTTTCAAAGAACCAGTTAGACTTTTCAAATTTGTCCCAGAAGTTAGTGTAGTTTTGAGACAATTCGAAGTCCTTTAACTTAAATTTCTTTTGTAATGGATGACGCATAGTGTTTAATGCACTAAACATCCAGCAACGGCCTGATTGTTTTTGGTCAGCTGGCTTACCAGTCTCAATTTCAATTGAGAAAGTTGGGTCTAAGTCAATCTTGGTTTGCAAGTTTTGGCTTGCTTTATAAATGCCGTTTTCTTGAGCAGCGTGGCTAGCAACGTTAAAAACAGGATGCTTAGCTAAATCTTGTTCGAATTTATCGATGGTATTATTATTAATTTCTTTTGCCATAAAAAAATTCCTCCCTTTGTATTTTCTTTTTTTCTATTTTAACTTATTAAAAGAAAGACGTCTATTCAATGATAGAACTACTTTTTAGAATATGGACGATGATACCAAATCTTGTGAAATTCGGGATGTTTTTCAAAGTAGTTAATCACTATTGGATCTAATGGCCAGATAGGATAGCCAGATTTTTGAGCAAGCAATAGAACCGTTGGCATTTCTTTTTCTAATATCTCTTCTAAATTAGAATTTGGATTAACAAAGAAATGATTCATTACCCAAACAGTGCTATCATTTCTCTTTATTTTGTCCATTGTCCAGCGGCTAATTAAAGTGCCATGATCATCGTGTTTTTCAAAACATTGGTGTGAGTCTTCAAGATTAAACATAAAATTTTCACCTTTTAAAAGAAAAAACGCTCTTTTTTGCGTAATAGATAATAGAGAGCTAAATATTTTTTGTTTATAGAAAACATTGTAGAATATATATC